>Ga0307509_10007578_pt1 | contig 14130 bp, 17 predicted proteins | sample 10_EM_MG_FD_202245 | JGI IMG/M metagenome (GOLD analysis project Ga0307509, IMG submission 202245) | Populus trichocarpa ectomycorrhiza microbial communities from riparian zone in the Pacific Northwest, United States - 10_EM | ecosystem: Host-associated > Plants > Roots > Unclassified | place... | reverse complement strand
ACATCTGACACCGAACATTCAGACACGACGACGCTGACTCTGGATGAATTCGAAAAAGTTCAACAAAAAAACCGGGACGAGTTCGACATTGACGTGATCACAGGAAACGCATATGCCAAACAGGCGGAGGAGGCCAAGTCGAAGGTGCGGTGCCCTTATCCGGAATTGACTGGTTTGCTCTCCGTAGCAGAGATCCAATCGATTCCGGGCCCAAGTGCTGCCCTCATACCATGCGATTTTGTCTTTTCTCGAGCGTACGATCTAAGGCGCCACTTCAATGCCTTCCATGGTCTAGATATTCCGAAGGACGTTGTGGATGGATGGATGAAAATCCAGAAGCAAAGGTTAAGCAAGCCATGACCGTCACTTCACATAGCATACTACTTGTCTACAATTCGAAATGCTCGATTGCTGTGTCCAGAGATGCTGTTCCCATCCTCTCCGCGGAAAAAGTGTTCCTTCTACTGCTGCTGCAAGAAGGTATGCGGTGTTTCAGGCGTTCAGTCAATGTTCAACTTCTGGCAGCCCACGTATGTTGTTCAAACTGCTGTGGATGAGGTTGTCGCTCAACCCGAGACGTCAAGCTTTCAAGAGCATCATCACGTACAAGAGTTTGGCGAGATGTTCCAACCCATTCTGCATCATCGTCTGTCGATGGGAGGTGCAAAACCCTGTCAGACTCTGATCGAATCAAATTCTTCCCAAGCTGCGACGACACAATCCAAGCCAGCTAGACCCCATCTAGCTTCCAGGATAATGATAGATTCTGTTCAGGTTCAGATCCGTTTATTGCCAGCAGCTTGGCGAGTCGTATATACACCAAGCTACTATCCGAAGAAGAATTGGCCCCCAAGAGTGACCGGGCCGCCGCAAGCCTATTAATAAACACCAATGTGAAACGTATTTCAAGACTCTGCTTCCGCTATGCAGGATCCACCCTCTACTCAGCGGGGCCTTTGATAGGAATCGACAAGTGCCCCTACTTACCTCACGCACGGTCCATCAATCACTGTCCTATTTACTCCAGAAGCGGTTCGGATTATCGGAAACAGTCAACCTCTTGCCAATGTGGACAATGGTAATAGAAGTCGACTCCATCGCTTTGGAAGGGACTTGGCCATATCCAGTTGTTTCCCAGTGTGTCTCCCATAGTCGTCACCAAAATTGTCGTCCGTCTCCCTTGTGGGCAACACCCTCCTCTCCTGGTATCTTTGACTGCATCGTATTCGCGTCCTCGACAACTCGCAATAGAATTGGGATAAAGATGGATAGGCCAGTTACAGTAGCCAGTTTGTTTAAATTAGTGTTTATCAATTGACCGCTTCAGTTCAAAAGGTTGGCCTCAGGCTTTATCCGACGCAGCTTAACCGTCCTTAATGCCAAGCCCAACTAGGTCAGAGTTGGCATGAAGCGGTCCATGCCTTCTACGCCTGCATGCTGTAGCAAGAACATCACAACCATCCCCATTCTATGGGGCGACACGCGGTTACACCCCCCATCCCAACTTGGGATGCGAGACTCTAGCTGGCTTGGATTGTACGATCTTGTCCGTCGTTGTAACTTGGGAAGAATTTGAATGTTCGGAAGTCATTGTATGTTCGGAAGTCATTGTTCCATCAGAGGCTGACGTTTTACCAACAATGACGCAGTATGGGTCGAAACATCTCGCCAAACTCTTCTACGTGACGGTGCTGGGCTTGGCGTTGAGCATGGCTGGAAAAAGGCGAATGTATCGACGAATCACCCCCCGCCCCCGTAATATTCTCTGTTGGGGGACGTCCTGCTCCGTGCTCTCCTCCTTGTTGAGGTTGGACCACAGTGCCGACATTCCGCGAATCGTAGTCTGTTCGTGTTCCCGCGAAGGGCGGATCTTCCAATTGTCGGAGCGGACATGGCATGGTGGCTTGCAGTGAGTGAATTGCTGTTGTCATTCGATACCGACCTAGGTGGCTTTCCCCATGGCATTGAGGGCAGCACTACGCAAGGTCCCGAAGGATCAAGTGAGCCGATGAAATCCCATGTCGTATGAAGCGAATCAGTCGGTAGACCAAGAAGCGCGTCCATCTTGACCACTGTCAATGGCGTCCTCACGCCGATCCTTTTCATCTGGTTGTATGCCCTTGGACTCTGTTCGACTACAGTCAAGTACAAGCCGTCCAGCGCTATCAACTCTTGAGATCTTGAGGGGTCAAGGACTTTATACATTTGCGAATCAGGATTGTGCCCTTTTTCAACAAAGATAACAGCAGCACAGATAAACAATCCATTAGCATACTGTAAAATTTCGCGTCCAGGCCAATTGGATTCACGGTCTCGCGAATAATGTCTGGATCGGTTTCAGTATCTATCTCTCTTTCACATAACGCGAAACATAACGGTCCATCAGATAAAGACGTGTTCCCATCTAACACACTCACCTCAAAGCTTGCTTCTTAAATCCTCCTCTCAAGATCAAACCGATGGTCGAGCGCATGCGTCTCAATCATCGCCACGTACGCGGTGCATTGGGTGATTCAGGCCTTGATAGAATAGAAGACGAGAGGTCCATTAGGCCGTAACTTGGAGCTTCGATAGCAATCCCAAGATGTGTGTTAACAGAATCTCTGCCGTTTTAGAAAATTGAGAGCGGTAGAAATATAAAGAAAGAAAGAAGAGGACACGTTTAAGCTTCAGCGCTCGATTTCGGGCTGCCTTTTCGTACCTCAATTTATGAAGCGGCACTAGAATTACTTTGGGGCCCTTCGTCGCCAGGCAAGAAAGGAAATCACCGCTCAGAAAAAGACGGAAATGGGGACTGTTCGCAAGGGTAAAATTTCGACCAGATTTTGGTTCCGTCAACACGTGTCCTTATCAATCATTAACGGTATCGCACCTTGCCTCCTGCAACCACAAACATGAGAATCTTCAACTACAATGATGCCTTTGACGCTCGAAAGAAATATACTCGCTTTCGTATCCTCGTTATCGGACGTGCCAATGCAGGAAAAACGACGCTCTTGAAGCGTGTTTGCAGCACCGCTGAAGAGCCATGCATTTATGATGAGAAGAATAACAACTTGGTGCGTTTACTACCAGTTTGTTGCTTCAACCCCACCACTAATCATTCTACAATAACAGATCAATCCAACTGCAGAGGTACTCTCTTCGCTCTGCGAATTATACCCTCATTCTCAAATCTCCATCAAGCGCGGAATCCACGACATCAACCGTCCATTCGTCTTTGCCAGCAACCCCCAATTTATCTTCCATGATTCTCCAGGCTTCGAGACTGGAGACGAATCCCAGATAAAGCAAGTCCAAGACTTCATTGCGGAACGCACCAAGTCCACTGAAGTCAATGACCAACTTCATGCCATTTGGTTGGTCAATTCCTTTGCAATCTGTCAATGCTCCAAGTTGCAATGCTCACTTGTCGGTACAGGTACTGTTTTGAGCCTAACCAGGCAAGGCTTCTGCTGGATTCAGACAAGAAATTCTTCCAAGATGGGGTTGCAGGAAATGGTTTCTAACCAGTTACTGTTCTACAGGTCATCCACTAACCTATGTTGCACCACAGTTCCTGTTATTGCGATTGCCACCAAGTTTGATTATCTAGTTACGCAAGTTTTCACAGAGAAAAAGGGGTTGCGAAAGAGCCGTAAGGAGGCAACCAAATTGCTGGATGACAAACTTGAAGTGCCATTGCACAACTTCAAGTTTCCTCCAAAGGCATATATATGCCTTGAAGGTATGGTTCTGCAAATGACTTTGTCAATTCATGCTAAGGAAAGGGACAGAACTGCAAGATAATAACGGTAACCACCAGGAGCAGGTAAAAGGACTAATCCAGAAAACAGCAGATTCACTCGACAGTTTAGCACTCAAGATGCTGTTAGTATCTATTCAACAGAATAACTTGGAATTGTGTATCAAATATGCAATAAAATAGCAAGTATTTATTGAGATAATTGTCTTTTCTCTTCTAACACCTTTTCTAGTTTGCTGCCTCTGGATAAGAGCATGTCATTGGTTTGTATTTCAATTTGAATCAAAAATGTAAATAACACTCACATTCTGGAAGGAGGATATTGTTGCAAAATGCTTACTATGGTTTGGTCATGCATATGTGAGTTAGTAAACCAATGTCTGAACATGATTAATATAACAATATTCTACATAGTCCAAAGTGTGTACAACTAATACTTGTGAAGTGATTACTAAAAGAAAAAAGGGCTATGTATGGAATAAATTCTGGGTTTCATACTAAAGACTGACAATTTTGTAGGATGTGAGAAATGTATTATTTTGGATAGAACAATTGATTAATTTATAATAGTATGTAAGTGTGAAACAGTGTTCATATTTTCAAGAATACTAGATATGGACAATAGGGAAAAACAGTAAGAATTAATATTATCTCACAATGGTTTTTGACCAATGGTATTATAGGAGGTATGTTGGAATAAATTGATGGTGATATGAGAACTAATGGAGATGAATGTGATTTCAGAATGTGAGTGATGTGTAGCACTTTGAGCCTATAAGCTAAACTTTGAACAGGAAGTAAGGATTTTGTAGCAGCTAATAACAACTAGATTATTGAACAGAATTTGTTGGACTTTTAGAAGGTGGGTATAATATTGAATTATTAAAGTAAAATGTATTACTAAAAATGCTCTCTGATATGATTTCAGAGTGTGAGTGTGTTGTAGAATTATTTGGAAACAGAAAGATACTTATATTAGAAACAGAGAGTGAGTATATTTTAGGCTTTTCACAGATCTGACTTTTAAAAAAAATATATTCAGCTTGTAAGTTTGTTTAGAAAACAGGCTGCAGAATTTGGATAGCTGAGAATGATTATCACAGAAGGTGACTCTTGTGTGGCATCTTCTGAAAAACTTGACTTGCTAACAAAATGTGTCTAGGATGTGAGTGTGTCTGGTATACCAAACTAGACTGGCTGAATGTTCTGCCTCAAATGTGTCCAGCCTGTGAGTGTGTCTGGCATTTCCTGTCAAACTGGACTGGCTGCCAATGCTCACTTAAAATATATCCAGAATGTGAGTATTTTCTGCCAAACTGAATTGGCTAATAGTCCTCTCTCAAAATGTCCAGGCTGTGAGTTTGTTCTGGCATTTGCTGGCAAACTGAACTGGCTGACAGTCTTCCCTTAAAATGTGTCCAGGCTGTGAGGGTGTCCTGATATTTTCTGTCAAACTGGACTAACTGATACACCTTTCTCAAAATTTCTCCAGGCTGTGAGTGTGTTTTAAACATTCTCTGGACTAGCTGATAAACTGTGTCCAGCATGTAGGAGTGTTCTAGTATATTGTATCAAACTGGACCGGCTGATAGTCCTTTCTCAAAAATCTGTCCAGGCTGTGAGTATTCCAGCAATTCCTGTCAAAAAGGACTGGCTAAACTGGCCCCTCAAAATGTGTCTAGGCTGTGAATGTGTTTTGGCATTTTCTGCTAAACTGGACTGGCTAACAATGCTTCCTCAAAATGTGTTCAGGCTGTAAGTGTGTCCAGGCATTTGCTATCAAACTGGGCAGGCAGGTGATCCTTTTTCAAATCTGTCCAGGCTGTGAGTGTTCAGATAATTCCTGCTAAAAAGAATTGGCTGAACTGGCCCCTCAAAAATGTATCCAGGCTGTGAGTGTGCTCTGGCATTCCTGTCAAACTGGACTGGCTAATAGTGCTTTCTCAAAATGTATCCAGGCTGTAAGTGTGTTCTGGCATTTTCTGTCAAGCAGTCTTTCTCAAAACATACATATACAGGCTGTGAGTGTGCTTTGGTATTTTCTGCTGAACTGGACTGGCTAACTGTCCTCCCTCAAAATGTGTCCAGTATGTGAGTGTATTCTGGCATTTCCTGCCAAACTGGACTAGCTAACAGTGCTTTTTCAAAATGTGTCCAGTATGTGAGAGTGTTCTGATATATTTCCTGGCATTTTCCTGGACTAGCTAATAGTACTCTCTAAACATGTGTCCAGGCTGTGAGTCTGTTCTGGCACTTTCTATCAAACTGGACTGGCTGACAGTGCTTCCTCAAAATGTATCCAGCGTGTGAGTGTGTTCTGGCATTTCCTGTCAACCTGAATTGGCTGATAGTGCTCCAAATGTGTCTAGGATGTGAGTGTGTCCTTGTCAATCTGAGCTGTCTGACAGTGCTTTCTCAAAATGTGTCCAGTATGTGAGTGTGTTCTGGCATCTCCTACCAAACTGGACTGGCTTACTGTGCTTGCTCAAAATGTTAGGCAGTAAGTGTGTCCTGGCATTTTCTGCTGATTTGGACTGACTGTATCACATTGTTCTTTCAAAATATGTGCAGGCTGTAAGTATACCCTGATGTTATCTGCCAAAGCTGGACTGGCTGACAACCCCTCAAAATGTGTCCAGATTGTGAGTGTGTTCTAGCACTTTCTGTCAACTGGACAGGCTCACTGTACTCTCTCAAAATGTGTCCAGTATGTGAGTATATTCTGGCATTTCCTTCCACAGTGAACTGGCTTATACTGTGCTGTATCCAGGATGTGAGTGTGACCTGGCACTTTCTGCCAAACTGGACTGATTTGCTGTGCTTCCTCATAATGTGTCCAGGATGTGAGAATGTTCTGGCATTTCCTGTCAAACTGGACTGGCTGACAGTGCTCTCAAAATGTGTCCAGGCTGTGAGTGTCTTCTGGCATTTGCTGTCAAACTGCACTGGCTAACATGGTTCTAACAAATTTTGTCCAGTGTGTGAGTGTGTTCTGGCATTTCCTGTCAAACTGGACTGACTGACAATATTCTCGACATGTGTTCAGAATGTGAGTGTGTCCTGGAAATGTGTTGAGAGTGAACTAGATCAAGATTTTTCTAACTTGATAACTAATATTTACTTCTGGATATATCCTTAGCAAGTGAGTCTACTTTTATATACTTGACTGCCAATGCTTATACATATATCTTCTAGTTTGTATATTTTTTACTTTTCTTTATTATATAATATCTCACTTTTTTCAGTCTGAAACTTGCAAGAAAATTGGAGACAAGGTCAAAATTATTTCTGTTGTGGGTTAATATTTTTTCATAAATATTAAAACCACAATTCTACTTTCTCTTTTAATACAGGGACCCTCTGTTGAAATCATTATTGGTTTGATATATCTTGTTCCTTATTTGCTTTGATTTTGATTTTTTCTTCTGCTTAATCAACTTTAGCAATTCTCATTTGTGCAGAGAATTCCTTCTGGCATCAAAATTCTACTTTCTTGGATGCTTTTTCAGATGCTCTGAAGTTGTATCAAAGTTCTGGAATAAGAAAGAGAGTTGAAACTAGACTCAATCAGCTAGAAATCTACCCTGAAGACATGAAAGGCAAACATCCAGTTCTACAGTATTTTCAATCAAAAAATCAAGATGCCAGACAGGAGGAATACAAGACTGCTCTTATTGATCTCATTCTTGCACACAGTCTTGGTATATCAACATTCTGCTATTTTCTTCTTCATCTCATATCATTGACAGCCAAACCTATGATCAAATAGTTCTTTTGTCAAAATTGTATAGAAATTCAATTATGATTCTCTTTACAACTTGCTAGATGTGTATCACAAGCTATATCAAAAGTAACACTAGTAATATCCTTCAATGATCGAATAGTCAGGCATCTAATATTGCTTATCTGAAATATCTTATATCAAGCTGACTCAAGCATGTCAAATCTGGATGATTAGAATAAACCTTTAGAAGATTTGCATCCTCTACAAGATGCACTCAATACACATCTTCTGTTACATTTTTTTTTTCTTCTCTTGTTTATTCCTGCTTTGTGATATGCTGTGTTTGATTACTATACTTTCATTCTTATATTTGTGTTAGCGATTATGGCACAATGGTTGTTCGATTATGATGTATGATTACAGATTATATTGTTAAGCACTAATGATGTGCTTATTAAACATTATTCCATATATACTGTTTCGTAGTATATAAGCAGTGTAACATAGATAATTAACCTTAGTTAATTATTCCCTTTGGGTTCTATGACTCTTGTAAACCCTCTTAAGGTTCCTTACTCAACTCCCATAAATATTAAAGCTAGCCTAACATAAACCTACGGAGTGTCAAGCCTTACTCACAGTTGTTGTCAGGATCATTTGATCCCAGTTGCTCAAGTCTACTTTCTGCAAATCTTAGGTTAAACTGTTGCTAGTGGAGAAGGATTGTAACAAAATAATTAACTCCTACTTCCTCAATAACACATTATTGTTATCACATGTTGTTGGTTATCCGAGCGAAACCATCATTTTCAATTTGGAACTCTCTTTGTTGTAATGGAGAAGTTATTGAATCTAGCAGAAGGGCTATTTAGGCCTGGGACACCAATTCCTCCTAGTCCAGGAAGGAAAAGGAAAGAGAAAGAAAAGCGCAAAGAAGAAGCTGAATATCTTGCAAGAGAGAAGTGGCTTAAAGAACGAGAACACTGTAAGGGGAGTGGAGATGTCCAGAAGCCAAGTCGATAAACAAGCTGAGGTATCTTCAATACCTCAGCAACACTATATACTACAGTAGGGGGCTGTGCTACCAACCCTATACCCTGAGGCTATGCTAAGGCTATGCTACTAACCCTAAGCCCTAGTCCATCGGTCACCGGGACTAAGTCGGTGGCCGGTATGCATAAGTGTACATATGTAAGAATAAAGAAAAGGCCACGAGAGAATGCGGCAGTGGTCCGAAGGGAGGTGTACAGCTACGAAGAGGAGAGGGTGAGTGAAGAAAGTGGGGCGTGGTGTAACCTCAGACATAGCAAGGGTGTTGAGGCGAAGGCTAAGCATGGCGAGGGTTGGACTCAACTAGGGGTCCCCTTACAGACACCCCTCCTCAAAGTTAAGTTGAGAACCAAGTACAGAAGAATCAGTCCCTTCATTAGTTGAAGCAGACTATTTTTTGATGAACCCCTATGCAGCAGGAAGTAGCACAGGTGTGTTGACACACCATCGATTCAGAAAGAAGCACATGAGTATTATGAACCTGAACCCATTCCACAAGTTGACCCTACCTTCGCTTCTCCATTACTCCCTGATCTCTCTACAAGCTATCCACCACCAGCAAATCCACCTAGCAATACTAGTACAAGTACAGAAGAAGCTATCCAACAGCCATCACAACATCAACTAACACCAACCATGGTGCAAATGATGAATGTACAGCTTCGGGCGATCATAACAGCAGCTCTAAAAGCAGTAACTGGAGACAAAAAGAATCTCAAAACTCCAGAACAAAAACAATTCTCTGGGTGAGTCGAAGATATTGCAAATTTCTTGCAAATCTCTTACAAGAATGTGATTTATGGTTCAAAGTTTTCCCAACCACATATTCCACAGCAACAAAGAAAGTCTTTTATGCCCTATCCTTGATGACCACAGGCACTGCCAAAGTTTGAAAAGATGCCTTCATCGATAAACGAAAAGAACAGGCAGACCTTTGCCCAGGCAACAATTGGGCACAATTCAAAACTTTGTTAGAAGGAAGTTTTGCTGATCCAGGACAAAGCAAAGACACAATGCAGCAATTGTAGACCATTCTCCAAGGAAAAGAGCCAATAGACACGATGAATACTAGATTCCGTCTCCTCCTCTCCAAAGCCAACATCAATGTAGTGGACAACATCCCCCTCCTTATCCAATTATATGAAAAGGCCATTAATCCAAACATCTACCATCAGATTATATTAAATGGCACAGTCCCTGATACTCTTGATGCATATATGCTCAGAGCATCAACGGTTTACAGAGCTTTTAAAATGACAAGCATCAAAAGCACCTTTATGAATTATTAAGGAAAGAAGGGAGGAAAACCTCATTTCAGATGGCAACTATCATTGAGTTCCCAATCACAAGGAGAACTGATGGACCGATGTGATCTCCACAAGTCGATCTGACAAAAAGTGTTTCAATTGTGGAAAGCAAGGACACTTCACAGCAGATTGTCAGCAGCCAAAAGCAGAGAAAAAGTGCTTTAACTGTGGAAGATCTGGACATTATGCAAAGGAATGTCAACAGCCAAAGAAATCAGACAATGGTCCACCAAGGCAAAATCAGCAAACAGAAACAACAGTTCAAGCTGAAAAGTGCTGGGCGAATGAAAGCCCACATTCGTGCAATAATCGAAACAAACTATTCAGATGTAGAATCAAAAGAATATCAGGAATTTTTGAAAGAAATGGACAAAGGGGATTTTTAGACGAGGACAATGATGATTCAACTATCATCACTCCTGTAATTGGACAAACAAATGTATGGTACTCATCAAAGAAAATGGAATTATATGTTCCTATCTTTTGTCCAGTTGAAGGTTGAAGTCCTGGTCCTGATCAATTCTTGTGCTGGAGGAGTTTTTATTGATTTGGAGTTTATTCGAAAATTGGGGATCCATGTAAACGATCTTTTAACTAAGATTGATGTTTACAACATTGATGGAACATTAAACCAAAATGGTTCAATTACTCAAGAGATAGAGGCCAGCCTTGAGATATAAGGCTGACGAATGAAAGAAAGATTTTTGGTGACTGCCCTAAGGAAGCAGCAGGTAATACTTGGTTATCCATGGCTAGAGAAAGCCAACCCAAAAATCAATTGGAAGAAGAAAGAGTTTTCTTGGTGGGACGACAAAGAACTTGAAGAACAGGTCAACATTTATATGCTTATCCATGAAATATTGGAACACAATATCTATGAAACAACATCTAGTGTCCAGTTTGGGTTGGGGTCGGATAAGATATTGGGTACCCGACCTGACCCCAATTCACAACCTGTACACATGTTACTCAGGTCAGGTTCCTGCTTGGGATTGGTCGGGAATTGGGTTGGGTGCTGGGTATATGTACATATTATATTTAATTAATGTACAATTATTATTATCTATAAAAAAAAGCGAATGGATAAGACTAGGAGCCTCCCCCCCTCATTGTGCTGCATTGCAAGGGAATGACAAGAATGGGAACCCTCCCCATTCATGTCCAAGACAAATGGAAAGGGGTTGCACCCTCCCTGCGTCCATTCGTGTCCAAAATGAAGTTCCTGTCCAAACCAGTCAAAAACAAACAGGGAGGGGTTGAACCCTCCCCATTCACATCAAAACGAGTCAAAAACAAATGGGGAGGGTTCCACCCCTCCCCATTCGTGTTCAAACGAAAAACAACAGGGAGGAGTTGAACCCTCCCCTTATGGGTCATCTGGAAAGAACATGATGAGGGGCATACCCCCTCATCATTTTGCAGTTCTGTTAGTATAAAATATAATTATTGCGGGCGTACCTTGTATGCCCACTCCTGTGTTCCTTCTCCACCATCCCCATTGCTGTCTGGTTGTGTTGGTGAGGTGGTGGTGGTGAGCCCTTCCTGACCCCGTGACCTGGCATTACCCTGGCACACCTGTACCAGACACTAACAACATCCAATGGTCATTTCATTCCTAGGACGAGAACAACACAAATTAACAGACAAATGGATCAGTGATCAATATGAAGATATTCACATTTCCGCTATGTTAAATGAGAAATCCCAACAAATCTTGACTGGTCAATGGATCACAGACAAAATGACAAAATTGCAAAGCTTGCCTTTGATGAACGGAAAGAAGAAAAACCTATCACAGAAATAGTTCCAAAGGATTTCCATGACTTCATTCCAACAGTCTTTTCAGAAAGACCCATTGGCAAACTTCCTGTTTGAAAACCATATGATCACGCAATAGATCTGGTCTTAGATTTTAAACTGCAAAAACAACATCCTTTCCAAATGGACGAAAAACAGAAGAAAGTCTAACAAAAGGTTTTATTCGCTTATCAAAATCATCACAAGCCTCTGCCCTCTTCTTTGTACCAAAAACTGATGGTCGTTTATGCCCTGTGCAAGATTACCAATACCTAAACTGTCATACCATTTGCAATGTATATCCTCTTCCTTGTTTCGATGATTTAATTGATAAGATGAAGGATTTTGATTGCTATATCAAAATGGATATTCAGTGGGACTATAACAATGGATATTCAGTGGGACTATAACAATGGATATTCAGTGGGACTATAACAATGTTCAGATCAAAGAAGGAGATGAATGGAAGGCAGCATTCAGCTGTCATCTAGGACTCTTTGAGCCCTTGATGATGTATTTTGGCCCGACAAATTCCCCAGCTACTTTTCAAGCCATGATGGACAATATTTTTCGTGAAGAAATGCTTCAAGGATGGTTAATGGACTACATGGATGATCTAATGATTGGTGGAAGATGCGATAACATGCCCAAACTCATAGAAAGGGGACGGTGTGTACTGCAAAAGCTCTACAAAAACTACTTGTTTGTTAAACCAGACAAGTCTGTTTTGTCTCACAAGTAGATTTTCTTGGATTCATTGTCAGAAATGGACAACTCAAGATGAATGACACAAAGGTCAATGGAATCGCAAAGTGGTCCCCCCAGAAAATGTCTCACAGTTAAGGTCATTCCTAGAATTCTGTAATTTCTATCACAGATTCATACACCACTACTTGGACAAGTGTCAACCCTTGAATTTGCTTTTACAGAAAGCAAGAATGTGGTCATGGACCGTAGATCCACATACAGCCTTTGAAAACCTCAAAGCTGCATATAGCTCGAAGCTGGTTCTACTGAGTCCTCATTGCCATTTTCTGTTCATTTTCAATGCAATGAGGAGGCTACTGCCTCCTCATCACTTTTTCTGATGGCTACTCTTGCCTGACCACCTGCCACCCTCAGTTCTGCAACTAAGCCTCCTTGCCCTTATTCAACCACTCGCCACCCTCGGTTCTGCCAATTCAAGCACACAAGTGCTTGAATTGGCAAAACTGAGCCCCCCTGCCCTTGCACAACCACCCACCCCCTCAGTTTTGCCAATTCAAGCAGGCAAGTGCTTGAATTGGCAAAACCGAGCCCCCCCACCCTTGCCCAACCATCCATCACCCTCAGTTCTGCCAATTCAAGTGTGCAAGTCCTCAAATTGGCAAAATTGAGCCTCCCTGTGTTGCCTGACCACTAAGGCTCCAACCGTTCCATCTAGCTAACTGTTTTATACGGTTTATTCCGTTTACGTTTACGTTTATGTATAGGCTCCCTCAGCTAAAGTCAGGTATACAGTAGTTAAACGGTATATAGTTAGTTAAACGGTTTGTAATATAATAATAATAAAAATAATAGTTTTACATAGTTGCCACATCACAAACAGTTCCATATACCACACCGTATGTACCACAGCAAAAACAGTGAGAGAAAGAAGGTGGAATTGGGAGTGGGCATATTCAGTACGCCCAGTTATCTTTTATTTTTCTCTTTGTATCTTTGTAACTCATGCCGATGTGTAGGAGAAATCATCTGACTGGAGTGTCTGTTTTTGACTTGACTAGGGATACATCCAACCGCCACGGTGACAACTGCAGCTGCAGCTGCTAATGCTTCAGAGGATAACGACGACAACGGCAACAACACTGCATCTGCAGCTGACAACACTGACCTGTGACTCGGATGAGGATTCGAGGAGAACGACGATGGCGATGACAGCCAGTGCAGCTGCCAATGCCAATGGAGGAGAATGACAACAAGCAACGACAGCTGCCAACGCCCACAAAGAGGAGGAGGATGGCAACGACTGCTGCACCTGCAGCTGCCAACGCCGACAGACCACCCACCGCCATCACTACAAGTGGAAGATGCAACGAAGAGGTACCCACCCCTTCGTTGTTGACGCAGCAACTCGTGAGGAGGTATACCCACCTCCTCGTTGTGCTGTTCTTTCCTTTTTGACCCAATGAGGGGGTACCCTTGTTGCGCCGTTGTTACGACACGGCAAGGAGGTTGTCTTTGTTGAATTTTTGTAATTTTACATAAAACATTGTATGTATATTTATGCAAATATATTCATCTTACACCAAACCTGTTGCTTTTAACATCTTCGGCCTCTCCTAATTTCGATGCAGAGAGGACATAAATAAATATTTTTAATAACTGTATATATACTGTACATCAGGAAAAATCATTTTTTCCCAGGGATGCCTTCTGACAAACTGATCTCATCAAAGTTCTGACAGGTGTCATAATGTCTATCAAAGTGCCATAGGGTTGCACAGGACTATTTTTGGTTATTCTAT
>Ga0307509_10007577_pt1 | contig 14131 bp, 4 predicted proteins | sample 10_EM_MG_FD_202245 | JGI IMG/M metagenome (GOLD analysis project Ga0307509, IMG submission 202245) | Populus trichocarpa ectomycorrhiza microbial communities from riparian zone in the Pacific Northwest, United States - 10_EM | ecosystem: Host-associated > Plants > Roots > Unclassified | place... | reverse complement strand
TTAATTTTTTATTCAAAAAATTATGTTGTTGATAAAAAATTTAAACTTATGATGGAAAAATTGTTTATTTAGCCAGTTGTTTCTCTTTGTTATTCATTTATTTATTCTTATTTTAATAACAAAAATTATTAGAAGTCTTTATTTTTATATAAAGATTTTTCTGATCTCTTAACACGTTATTTTTACGTGACTATATGAAAAACAAATGAGTAATCAATATAAAGAATTGAAAGTAAATAAATAATAAAATATATATTTTATTCTCATTTAACACATTATGGATTTATCAGATGTCTTTGTGTAGGGGGAAAAAAGATAGAAAAACACTTGGGACGTCCTCCTGGATATGAAGCGCACGCGCGAACGTCTGCACTGTTTATAGTCAAAGACGAATACTCCTCCACTTCACATCAGAGCACGTTTCAAAGTCCATGCTCCGTAGACACTATCCACGCGTGTGAGAGGTGGGAATCCGTTCAAGGCATCAATGGCCTGGTGACTGCCACGTGGATCCAGTATGATTTTCGAAGCCTTGGGCTCTCTGCTGTCTAATAGCGATCGAAACCTAGTAAGACAAAGGGCCAAGTATTGTCAGGAAGATGCACCTCCCCGTTTTGGACAAGACATCCATCAAATATCATTTGGTTCAGTAGCTTGATTTGGATCGTGTTAAGAGTTAGGTTTGTTTTTAAATTAGAATTTTTATTTACTGGTCAAATACAATGACATGAATCTATAATTTAATTAACTTAATTAGATCTAAATCAAATCTAAGTAAATCTGGACTAGGTTAATTTTAATAAAAAAATTTATGGAAAACAATATTGTTAAAGTTAACTAAGACATCATTATTTTTGGATTGACCCATCAATTCATCAATAGAGATATTAATCAAATCTATAATTATGATCTAAATACACACACACATATTGGTGATTAATAAAATTAAATGTAAAAAAAAAACATGTTTTTTTATTTTTAAAAATAAATTTAATTTATATAAAACATAAAAAAATTATTGGTGAATTTGAATAATTTTTTCAAAAATTAAATATGTGAAAAATAATTAAAAATCATATGTTATTTAAAAATGGTCAGGTAAAAAGAAAAAAAAACAATATAGATGGAGTATTAATTTAGATATAAATCAAAAAATTATTTTAAAACATACATATAAAACAATTTTTTTTAAAAAAAAGCAAGTTCAGAAAAAAAAAAAAAAAAGATGCCAAGCATTGTTTGGCCTGGCAAGTTGGGTTAATATAGGCCATTATTTTATTTTTTTTAAAAAAAAGCTAACGAGGCAAACGAAATCCACCCCAAATATTTTTTTTCTTTGATGAAAAAAGCCTGAAAATATGTTGTTTATTTTCTTTGTATTTCAGCTGTAATGATTAAAAAATCAAAATTCATATTTTTTTTACATAAAAATTTATTTTTAACTCAAAACACCTAAAAAAAACTTTAAATATGTTGATAAAAACCATTAATAGCCCCAGATAATATAAAAAACAATATAAAACCCCAAATCAACCTGAAACTAAAGGCATTTAAGTGGAACTCTGCTCGTGAAACGAAACTTTAACTTCAAAATCAACAATTTTAATTATTGGAATCGATGTTAACATTAATTTTCTTTTTTTACTGCAGAATTCGGTGAGATCTCTCTCTTCATTGACTAAAAAATGTTTTTTTATATAAAAATTGATTTGCAAAAAAATAAAGGACTATATAGGTATAATTTAAAAAGTATAAAAACAAAATTAAACTGTTTACATAAACTTTAAACTCACCATCTATATTTTATGTCGTTTCCATATTAGTCATTCCTTTTTCAATCATGTTCTTGGTCAATAAACTTAAAGCAATTGTCTTTTAATATGGCCTCAAAAGGGTTTAAATGTCCCAAAAAGAAATTTAATGATTTAAAAAAAAAATAGTGAATCCACGGTGAAATATAAAAGCGTGAACAATATTTTTATGGCATAGTGATTTCCCATAACGTTTAGAGTTTTCTTAATGTCTCACCTCACATAAAAACCAGTGATGTGACTTAGTTTTGAGATTTAAGCTGAATTTGTTTTTTTTTCTTTCTCTAAACCAACACCTTAAAATTATCCATCACCAAACTAAAATTCTCATTTAAAAAACATTTTGTTTTTCGTAAAATATTTTTATGATTTCTACATGCTTGTTTTTATTAAAATACTTTATATTAATATTTTATTGGAAAACTGATTTATATTATATAATTAATCTTTAAACTCAGTTTCTTTATTGAAAAACGTTTTCACCTCGCGAAATAAATTTTATAAATAATAATTTATTCATAAAATGTTAAATTATTTAAATTAACACCTTCATTATAATCTTATCATTAATATCATTGTTGCCGCCACAATTAGATAACTATTTTCATTATTGTCACCTAATTTTTTAGTAAAGTTTTTTAATAATTTTTTTATAAAATAAAAGTAAAAAAATAATGAAAACCTAAAAAATATGTTATTGATATATTTACATTGTTTTAGCATTTCCAACATCGTTTTAAAAAAAATTAAATTTTAAAAGTTTTTTAAACATGTTTAGCTTTTAACAATTATTTTTTAAAATATTTTTTATTTAAAAATATAACAAAATAATAATTTTTAAAAAAATTAGTTTTAACATCAATATATAAAAATAATATAAAAATTTAAAAATAATTATTTAATTTTTTTAAAAAAAATTTCACCAAGCAATTTTTTATCAACAACATAATTTCTTGAAATAAAAATTAAAAGTATTAAAATTAAAAGTTATATTGATTTAAATCATAAAACTAGAATTGTTTTCTACTTCTCTTGTAATAAAAAAAGAAAAACTAGTGAAGAAAAACCAACATGAAGAAAAAAACTAATGAAGAAAAAAAAATCTGAATTAACTGGATTAACCCTTCAAATTAGAGATTCGCGTTATGAAAGTTTGATAACTAAATAGAAAAAAAATTGACGGGTTAACCCAGAATTAACTGGGTTAATCCGTGAAATTAAGCTAACCCGTAAAACCCGGGATATGTATCATGAAAACCTGATAACGAAATAGAAATAAATTTAATATTAACAAACTAAACTAAACGAAAGAAATTAATTAAAAAGAAAAAAAATGATTTAAATCAATATAACTTTTAATTTTTTATTCAAAAAATTATGTTGTTGATAAAAAAAAAACTTATGATGGAAAAATTGTTTATTTAGCCAGTTGTTTCTCTTTGTTATTCATTTATTTATTCTTATTTTAATAATAATAAATTATTAGAAGTTTTATCTGATCTCTTAACACATTATTTTCATGTGACTATATGAAAAAACAAATGAGTAAACAACATAAAGAATTGAAAGTAAAGAAATAATAAAATATATATTTTATTCTCATTTAACACATTATGGATTTATCAGATGTCTTTGTGTAGGGGGAAAAAAGATAGAAAAACACTTGGGACGTCCTCCTGGATATGAAGCGCCCGCACGAACGTCTGCACTGTTTATAGTCAAAGACGAATGCTCCTCCACTTCACATCAGAGCACGTTTCAAAGTCCATGCTCCGTAGACATTATCCACGCGTTAGAGAGGTGGGAATCCGTTCAAGGCATCAATTTTTTACCCAAGTTTTTTAATAAATTTTCAAAAAAAAAATCAAACATAGAAAAAACAATGAAACCGATGTTGATACACTCTTAATATATTACATCATTTTAGTATTTTTATCATTGTCTTAAAAGAATTTAATTTTCAAAAATCTTTAAAACACATTTAATTTTCTCTTTAAATCCATGTTGATATTATTTATTTTTTAAAAAATTAAAATACAGATATTTTATCAAGTATTGAAAAAAAAGATATTTTTATCGAGGGATAACTTTTTGAGGCAAGGGGGCGGAGAAAAATTTGGGGGAGGCATAGGGGTAAAAGGAGGAGGATAGAGGAACCCTAAAGCAATTTTTCATCTTTTTCAGACCGAAGCCGTTGCCCCCCTCTTCATTGGTTTTTTCTCTCCCAGAACCAGAGAGCCAAAAACAACCGCCACTCACCTTTCTTCTTCCCTAGTTCACTGTCACCCACAACAGCCCCACTTACACTCCTCGTTCCATCTTCCCTCAACTCTCTCCAGACCCATTCTTCGGTAGTGAATCACCTACTAAAGAAAGAGGCAGGCCTGCACGCCACGACTCCCCAAGCGGGCGGTGGAATCTTTCATTTCGGAAGGGAATGGAAGAAGGGGCCTAGGCGCGTACACTTGAGTGGCAAAGGAAAGAGGGATCGTACCTATTTTTCAAGGAGCGCGAAACATCAAGTCGGTGAGTCATGTGATGGGAAACCTTCCCGCACGGTTCGGAGAGCACTGAATTAGAATGATGCCCGCCTTTTCCCTCCAGCTCCTCCCCCACAGACATCGTCTCCTTCCTCATCAACCGACTCTCCTTCTCCGGTTCAACCCCATGTAGAAGATCTGGACCGAGACCCAACTGCTAGATCTGCAGAAGAAAGACAAAAAAAAACTAAAACAGACTGCTTGTTACGTTTGCAGGTCACGGTGCCACCGCCAGTAGGGAAGGGAAGAGGGGAAGAAGCCAATCCAGATCCCCTCGTCCATTGGTTTTTCTTGCGGCGGCGCGTGTACCCCAAAGTTAATTACCCAGAATTTCCAGAACTGTTCCCGAGTTCATTTTGTAATTTTAGATGCCGAAATGTGTCTTTAAATTATTGTTATCATTTTAAATCTTACATTGTAAACTTGGAACTTTGTGTGTATGTTTGCGCGTGTTTGTACTTTTTTATATATGTTTTTTTTTAATGATAAAATCAAAGTAAGAATTTAATGTTTTGATTTGGAGTTAAGGATCATGAATTTATACGGAAAATATATTATTGATATTAGATAAAAAGATGATTGCTAATAGATAAAACTATCAAAATTTTTAGCTTATTTTAGGTGGGGATTTTAGTTTATTTTAGATAGGGTGAGTTATGAGTGTTAATATTTTTTTTTAGCTATAATTAGTTTTTTAACTTTAAATCTCTGACAAGACTAAGTATATTCCGGTTTCTAGTGGCTTTGAACTAAATATTAAGTAGCAACTTTTAAATGAACAAACAACGACTTCTCAGTGTCACCACTACTACTCTGTAACCATTTTACTACATTGTTGTCACAAACTCCACCACTCCATCTACCACCGCAACAAGTTAGTTATCATTTATGCCACTTTAAAATGATTATAAGAAATCGTAAAAACTTTTCCATGTTAGATATAATTTTTTTAAAAAAGAGAAGAGAGTTATATATTGGGTTCATAATTCCAAGAGGGGAAAGCAGCTACAACGACACGTTATGAAACAGACACCGGTCTATTGCAAAAAATAGTCCGGACCAAATTGTGTTCCCCGAGGAATGTTTTGTCTAAATTAGACTTTTATTTTCGGTGGGGTTTCTTTTATATTTTCTTAAGATTGTTTTTTTGTTTGCAGTATAGATGAAGCCCATTCAAAGCTTAACAAAATCAAAATAACAGCCCAGTCCATAAAGATAAGCATCTTATTTATCGTCACGAGAGCCACGACCATAGAAGTAGCCCAGAAGTTACAGTATGTAAAGGGAGAAAAAAGAGAGAGAGGAAAGAAAAACCTAGACAGGACAAGAATCCATCTGCTCGATGGGTCACAATACATAGGGGGGTGAGGAATGCCTTGAACTGGTGATCGAAGCACAAACTCCATCATATTTAGCCCCTCTATGCGTTTGCTGACCACCAAATAAATCTAGCTCGGATAACTTTGCAAGTCTCATTCCTCTTACAAACAAAAAGAAGAAAAGGCCCATAAAAAGTATGTCATATCTTTCAATTTTCACATGCCAAGGACATCCTATCCTTTATCTAGTTCTCTTATGCGTTAGAAAAACAGTATATCTTCACAATATAAATTACAAAAAGCGTGGCTAGGAGCAACAAGTCAATGATTTAACACTGTCCGTCTGTCTCGGGACTTGTAAGGACCTCCACATTCGGCTGGTTTGGTTTCTCTTTGGGGCTCCTCACAGCTGCAATCAGCTTTTTCAACATGCTCAGTACCTTATTAGTTGTTTGGCTTAGCAACTGGCATAGATCCTGACATGATTCATATGCTAACTTCACGAATAAACAGGTCCACAGGACAGAAATGATGCAGGACACAATCAGGGAAAGAGTCACCAGAAGCAGAATTGCAGCAAGGGCGCTAGCAAAGAGGCGAATATTGCCGACAAGTCTTTGGTGGACTGATTTCTGCGTCCGGAGTATAACCTCGGCAACTGATGTTGTGGCGTATATCAACAAAGCAGCATTAAATGCTGACATGATCCTCATGTGGGTGTCAAATGGAGAAACTCGCATTGACTGGTATTTCACTTGGATTTGGTTGCTTAACGTGTCCACGAGCAGGGCAAAAATGGCGTGCTGCGCTACGATACTGTCATCATCACAAAATTAAAATTACTCAAACACAAGAATTGAAAACGGTGAAATAAAGGGAAAGGGGAATTTAATTTGAATCCCTGTGAACCTGATGAAAAAAAAATTAAAGGCAAGAGGGTCTGGAGTCACCTGTCTCCTTTGAAACCAAGACTAGGCGAGTGGTTTTCTGCCATTTTCTGCAGCTTTCCTTTGCTAGAGAGATGTTGTCTTTGGGGTTTGGAGCTCTCAGCTGTAGACAAATGGGTGAAGTGTCGTTACTTCATTGATGGGGCTTTTTATAGGAGAGGAAAATCTCGAATCATAGTTGACCCCGCAAATGGGTGGGGACGTGGGGTCTTCAAAAGACGTCTTTCGTTTTGTCGATTTTGTCAAAGACGTATATTTCAAAAGCCGGTGTCCTGGGATTGCTAGAAATTAATTAATCCTAGCTTCTCGCTAAAATATCAACTTCGTAGCAATAGCTAATTTGAAAAGAGAAAAAAAATCATTGCAATTGTCACGAAATATATATATATATATATATATATATATATATATATATATATATAATTCATCTCTTACAAACTTGTACTCTTATCTTATTAATATTAAATATAAAAAGCAATACAGTTATAATGCCTTCAACGAATTATAGCGAAGACTATAATTCTAGTTTTGTTTTCTAGCAGTTTAAAATTAGAAGACTAAGAGTTCTTTTTTCTTTGCAAGTGAGAAAAATCGACATATATTTTGCTTTAACTAGCAGATTATTTGAAAATCTTATTTTTAATATTATAGTTGGGAGATACTATAGGAGTTGCATATGAGATAAAATAAAAGAAAAAACATATCAATTGTAACAGTCCGGGCCAACTTGCCATATATTATCTGCTTTGGACCTTACCGCCATCACGGTTTTGTCCATGGTGACGCGAGCCCATATCTGAACCTGACACCCCAAAACGCGTATGACAAGTTAGCAACCAGCACTCTTAATAAGGTCAGCTACCAATCCCTCACCCGCCGATGTGGGATATGTCAATCCACCCCTCTTCAGGAGCCCAATGACCCTGTCGGCATCACCGGACAACCAGTGAGATCGGCTCTGATACCAAATATAACAGCCCAGCTCAACTTGCCATATATTGTCAGCTTTGGGCCTTACCACCCTCACGATTTTGTTCCTGGTGACGCGAGCCCATATCTGAGCCTGACGCCCCAAAACGCATATGACAAGTTAGCAACCAGCACTCTTAATAAGGCCAGCTACCAATCCCTCACCCGTCAATGTGGGATATGACATCAACTCCCTTTCTAACTTTCTCTCTCTTTGATATCTATACATGAAGTCATTTTAAGCCATAAAAATTAGTTTTTCATCAACTGAAATACTAAAAAAAATATTAAATTATTCTATCAATAAATAAATAAATCAATTAATAATTTGGTAGAATAAACACACACACATATATCTATATATATAAAGCACCAACTTCTTTAAAACTCTTGATTGATTATGTATAATTGATAAAATATTAACATTATAGTATATCGCCAATATTAATAACTAAATTCTATTTAGTCTCTTATTAATAAACCTATCAATATTGCTACTATTATTTTTAAAAAACTATTGATTCCCGAGCAATATGATATTTTAAAAAAATAAATCCTAAAACATAGGTTAATTATGTTGCTTTATATTATTTCTACACCATGTAAAATTCTAAATAACATAATAAATTATTCTTGAACTATACAGTTCTACATTGATACTTTAATTTTATTATGATAGCTTTAAAAAGGCTTAGAAATAATCTAACAAGAAATATGAAGTATAAAAAATTGAAAACAGTTAAATTACATCAAATTGTTAAATTGAATTCTTAGTTAAATTTTCTATACAATTGTTAAATTGAATTCTTAGTTAAGTTTTCTATACATTGCTTCTGGTTTTCTGGACAGATACTAATAGTATTAAGAAATCAATGTTTTCTAACATCTAAGTGGTGGCCAAGTGGTAAGAGCTTGGGATTAAGAGATTTGCTCCTTCTGTGGTCTCAGGTTCGAGCCATGTGGTTGCTCATATGATGGCCACTGGAGGTTTACATAGTCGTTAACTTCAGGGCCCGTGGGATTAGTCGAGGTGCGCGAAAGCTGGCCCGGACACCCACGTTAAACTAAAAAAAAAGAAATCAATGTTTTCTTAATACTTAAATAATTGATACTTTGATTAATTTATTTGTTGCTAATTTATATTCAATTTTACATGACTAAAAAGAAATGTTTAAAATAAATAAGGTTCGTAGAGATATAATGTCAAGGGCATATTGTTTAGTAATTTTTAGTTTTAAGGATTATATATATCTAACCCAACAATTAATTATTAATTTCTGAGAGATAATTCAATTCATGTTCCTAATATCAATTCACTCAAGTTAAAAAAATATTTTATATGATTCAGATTTTAAAGAGATTAATTTAATTATAACTATCAAGATTTTATGAAATTATTTAAAAATAAAATATGTTTATTTAATAAACATTAAAGTTTTATTTATTTATAAATATTTAATGATCTATTAGAAAATAGAAAAAAATAATACAGATTAATTAAATAATACAAGTTTGAAGTACTTGTAAAAAAACTAGTATGTGTAATTAAAGACAGTTAATAGATACAAATAGTATGATTAATGGATGTTTTCAAAAAACCTGTTAATAATCATTTAACATTCTTAATCAATCATGGTATTTTTTAATTTATTAAAAATATCAACATGCAAAACAACGTTTATTTGATATTATAAATGAATAATATTTTTTATATTTTTTTTAACACAAATCAAGAATAAATGAAATTTCATAAATGCACACAATCTTTAATGGATATGCCAAAGAGCAACACAAAAGGATGAAAATGATTGCATGAGAATCATCAATTCCGTTCTATTTTGTTTGGAATGATCAAAATATTTTATAACAATTCAAAAAACAAAACAAGACAAAATAATTTTTATCTTATTTCAAATCTCAATCTGTTCTGAATTTTTCGGCTAAACTTCGATTGGAATGTTTCGGTTTCGTTTCACATGTTCCGTTCCGGTCTTGAAAAGCCACGGAATCAAATTAAACCCAATTCAATTTAATTAATTAAACCACCAAAGTATAAAAAAGCTCTTTTTCATTACTATTTTCAATAAAAATGATATTAAAAATAATATTAAAATTATTATTACTATTTTCATTAACAATGATATTAATTTTTTAAAATTAGATTTATTACTAATATATATAGTTTATATTCATGTTGATTTTTTCATGTTTATACTTTGTAAGAATTTGAGCAAAACAATGAATGTTTTAGATCTCATTAGCTTTGATAACATTGACTTAACTTTATATTTAAAATATTTGTGTTAAAACATTTTACTTTTATAATATTTTGATATTTTGTTTAAGTTGAATTAATTTAAATTAAATATCTATTTAATCTTGACTATTTAGAAATATTTTAAATTTTAAAATTATATTTGTTTAACACTATGTTTGTATTGCATAATTTATAATTAATTTATCTTGAATTTAAATTATATGTTTTAAATTTTATATATATATATATATATATATATAGTATAACCTCGAAATGATATATTAAAATATTTTATTTTAATTAAAAAAATAAAATATTTATCGAAAAAGGTATGACTGGAGACTTCTAGAATGGCAAATGGACGAGACGTCCTCGAGCTGAATCGAACTGTTAATAGGCAAACAAAATGAATGGAGGTGTATGGGTAATTGAATCGACGATTTAGGGATTGACACGTTGAGTTCTGTAAGGTCTTAATCGTCAATTCAAACATGCGGGGATAGTAGGCCAATGACACCCTCTATCCTTTCCATTGGTGGATTGATAGTTTATTGTAGTTATCTTAATTACTTCAAATGAAACTAAACTGTTAAACTTATTAAACTAGAAAAACTTGGGATGCTTATAGTGATTTACTATTTATATAAATATTAAACAAATTAACATATTTGTTTAATATACATAATAATAATTTTTAATCATAATTTAGTTAGCTAGCCCACAAGATTAAAGCACGATATCGTGAATTTAAGCGTTTAAACATGTAGTATTTTCATTTACAATGAGCTAGCTAACTGTATTTTTTAATTTAATAGTAATGCTAAATAATTTTATAATACTTGAATATTTTTTTATATTTTAAAAATTTATAGTTTTTATAGCATAACACGAACATACAAACCAGTCTAATCTATTAACGTTGCACTCTAATATGATTCAAATTAATTTTTAATGACAGAAAATAATCTATATATTATCAATAAGTTTTATAGTATTATAAAATCTGTTATCTAAAAAATGGAAAAACAATATATTTGTCCGATACGATTGCTTAAAAAATATATTAGAAAGGGAAATTAATTTTTCCTTGCGAATGTTAATTAGAAACTAAAACAAAAATGTTGATATTCATAGCAACAAGTAAAAAGAAACCTATAAAATACAAACATTTTACATCAAACTATCTTTTTTATTTTATATATTTTCTTGTATTTATCACCAGGATTTATCTTAATTGTTAGGTAAATATGATTCTTGGTATTATAAATGCATAATACAGATACGAGTAATCTATATAAGATTTCATGAGTAAAAAAATAAAAGATAAATTATAATAATTTGTTTTTGGTATTATGAAATTGTAAAAACCCCCTTTTAAAATATTAATTCCTGCAAAAATAATGATTAAACAAAAAATTTCAAAAGAATATTGAGGGAGAAGATATTAGTTAAAAAATAAAATAAAAAATCAAATCAAATATATATATATATATAAAGTTAGGCATTATGGTTCTGCAACGCACCTAGCCTGGGAAAAAAAAAGCCTTTATATTCTTCTTTTTCCACCACCTCAGATCTCTCTGCTTTCTTTTTTAATAGGCTGGATGACACATTATTTATCTTGATAGGAGATTTCTTGTCTATCATTATTGTTTTCAATTACCTTTGATGATAAAAGAAAAAAAAGAAGGCAAGGTTCAAGTTTTGGTTCTTTTAATTTATAACACTAAAGCACTTTAAAATTATTTTAAAAAATAAAAATCAAACTAAATAAAAAAATATTTAAGTGTCATGTCTACCTTTTGATCCATAGACACCATCTACATTAAACTCTCATTACAAAGAATAATTCATTAGTACCAAGATCATTTTTTTTATAGTCAAGATGTGTTCTATTAGATATCTTCTCTCTCGTCTCCATTCCATGGTGACCTTCTCTCGCATCTATAAGAGTTTAGAGATTGAAATATAATAAAAATCAAATTTAAAATCAAATTATAAATCACTAGAAGAACAAGGGCTGAAAAAAAAAAACTTGGAGGTCCAAATTGAAGTTTGCCATGATTTAAGTGAAAGAATACTTTTTTATTTTAATTCTAGTCCTTCATCTTTTAATATTTTAGAAATATTCTAAAACTCTATCTTGTAAAATCAATTTTAATTTTAACATAAAAATAATAACAATTTTGTATCGTAATTTAGTTCATTAACGCACGAGATTGAAGCAAAAGATCATGAGTTCGAACACTAAGACAAGTAATATTTTCATTCTAGATAACATGTCACCCACCCTCCAATAAAAAAAATTAAAGCAAGACTAGGTGCGCAGGTTAACATATTTGTTATTGTTGGGGTAGACACTAGAGAATTGACTCTTTTATCTTTTTATTTTTTTTTATTTTTTGCACTCCATGAAAAAATAACCATAATCACCTGCAATTCAATTTTGACATGGTTATTAAATATTATTATAATTTTTTATTTTAATATTTTTTTAATTATTATGTATATGATATGAAAATAATAATATTAATAACAAATTATTCGTGAAGATTTGATGCAGATTATTATCTTTTTAAAAAAACTTTTATATAGATTTTGAACATTACCTTATTACATTTAAGATTTTTTATGGATATACTATTTTTATATTTTTGGTTAACTTGCTTTAATAATCATAAATATTTTTTTAATTGAAACTACAATTCTAATTAAAAATTTACTAAAATAAACAAGAAATACATTAATAAAAAAATTATATTGTTGGAATTTTTTTTCAAATTAGTCATATATTTGGATTTAATAGAAATGTTAAATAATTCATTGAGACCTTGATTTGTTTTTACATTTAAAAAAATTATAGTCCTCCAAGCATAGTGCAAGCATACAAACTAGTTTAATCTATCCGCGTTGCACTTTAATAGAATTTAAATTAATTTTTTAAATAATAGAAAATAGTCTTTATATTATCAATATCTTTTATAATATTATAAAACTTGTTAGCTAAAAAATGAAAAAAATAATATATGTGCATGATATGATTAATTTAAAAAACTATTTCATGGTAAATAAAAAAAATCAAATGTTAATTAAAAACTAAAACAAAAGGTCATATTCATGGCAATAAGTAAATAATGTATAAAAATACAAATATTTTACATCAATTATCTTTTTATTTTATATATTTCATTGTATTTATCACTTAGATTTAGTTTGATTGTTAAGTATATATGATTACCTAGATCTCTTTATTTTTTATTTATTTTTTGTTCATCTAGATAAGATAGTTGTTGCTACCATTACTGATTTCAATCATCTTTGATAAAAAAAAAAAAAAAGAAGCGAGGTTCAAGTTTTGAATCCCTTAATTCCTAACAATAAAACACTTTAAAATCACTAAAAAAAATAAAAATCAAACTAAATAAAAAATATTCATGTTCTATGATCTACTTTTTAATGCATAAACACCATATATAATAAACTTTCAATATAGAAGAGGAACTCATTGATATCAAAATCATCATTTTTTTATAATCAAAATATGGTTAACCGAATATTTTCATCTACTAGCTTTCTCTCACATATATAAAAGCTCAAGGGTTGAAATTTAGTAAAAATATAGTTTAGAGTCTAGATATAAATAACTAAAAGAACAAGATTAAAATTGCAAAAAGCAAAACTTGGAGGGCCAAAATGAAGTTTGCCATACTTTAAATGAGCGAGGACTATTTTTATTTCAATTTAGGTCCCTCACCTTTTAATTTTTTAGCAATAATTTAAAAAATCTATTTTGTAAAGTTATTTTGTATTTCAACGTTAAAATAATACATGACATATTGAATCAACAAGAGGATGCAAATAAAAAATGATACAACCATGTAAAAACATGCTCACTTGACTTAGCCGAAGAAATTGCAAATAAATATAGTTCAATTACCAAAATAATAAAAAAAGAAAGAAAGAAAGTCCATGAATACAAGAGTGAGCTGTGAAATAAGTGTGGGTGCACAGTAAACACTTAAGCTTATTTAGTTATATTGTTTAATTTGACAATATTCCATATGCAACCACCATATGAAAATAATCCTAAACTTACCTAAATATTAAATTAATTCTCTAAGTGCATCTGATTTTCCTTGTAGTGAGTAGATGAGGGTATTTTTTTTTTTTTTCTTGCAGTAGATCCACGGATCACGTGCCAAATATTAGATCCTTCCACGCGATGGCTCGAGTCTAGCTTCCAAAGAGATTATAATCGGTTACTGTATCAAAAATAAACAAAGTTAAT
>Ga0307509_10007576_pt1 | contig 14132 bp, 17 predicted proteins | sample 10_EM_MG_FD_202245 | JGI IMG/M metagenome (GOLD analysis project Ga0307509, IMG submission 202245) | Populus trichocarpa ectomycorrhiza microbial communities from riparian zone in the Pacific Northwest, United States - 10_EM | ecosystem: Host-associated > Plants > Roots > Unclassified | place... | reverse complement strand
CCTGGGTGTTACAAATTCCCATCCCCTCTACTTGTGGTTCCTCAAGTCCCTCTCTCAACGCCTGCACATTGTTGACCTTGGCATTTGCTCTAAATTTCTCAGCATTGTCATCGTACGTGATTGCGGAGCTCGACGCCTCTGGCTTTCTTCGCAGATATATGTGACGGAGTTACTGACCGACTGGAATATGACCTCTTGTCGCCCGGCCTCTACTCCTCTTGCATCGACGCCTCCCTCTGCTTCTGGGAACTCTTTGCCTGACGTTTCGGATGCAGACTTGAAGGTCAAGTACCAACGTTTGGTTGGTTGCCTCATCTATCTTGCCGTTTCCACCCGTCCCGACATTGCGTTCGCTTCTATGTGGTTGGGTCAATTTAGTGCCTGCCCTTCCTGGTCGCACTTCTTGGCTGCCAAGCATGTTCTTCGCTATTTGGCTGGCACTCGTACCCTGGCTCTATCTTATGGTGTCCCTCACCCTTCGACTCCTCCTGGTCTTAAAGGTTTCATGCATAATTTGGGATGCTCGGATGCTGATTGGGCTTCAGATGCTTCACACCGCCACAGTATCTCCGGATTCTGTTTCTTTTTCCAGGGTTCACTCGTTTCCTGGTCGGCGGTAAAGCAGCGGACCATTGCTCTTTCCTCTACTGAGGCCGAATATTATGCTCTCACCCATGCATTCAAAGAGGCCTTGTGGCTACGAGTTTTTATTATTACTTGGATACCTTCCACTGATATGCCGGCAGATTTATTTACTAAGTCTTTACCTGATCCCGTTTTTTCTCGTCACCGTTCCATTTTGGGTTTACTTCCTCTTTCCTCCCCTTCTTGATTTCTTCCTCTCACCATCCTGTGGGGGTGTGTTAGACGTCCCGGCTATTTGCAGGATGCTGATCGTTTATCACTTCCATGTGACTTCAGTCGTGTTCCCTTTATATACCGCGTACTCTTCCACGATCATCAGTGTTCCCTTTTCTCCACTGACGATGTGAGTATCTGCGCTACCTACTTCTATTCATTGTAGCTAACTACGATACTAGTCTCGTGTTGTTCTCTGTTAGGTACTCAATCCATAGTGTTCCCTTTTCTCCACTGACGACTCTCATGTCGTTCTCTGTTAGGTACTCAATCCATAGTGTTCCCTTTTCTCCACTGACGACTCTCGTGTCGTTCTCTGTTAGATTGAGTACCTCCGATAGTAAGTAAAGACAAATGACTGGAATATGGTATTCAATGTGCTTCTTGCAGATGAGATGATACGTGGCAAACAAATTCCTCTTGCAGTCGCACAAGTCCCTGCTTCCCCCGTAAAAACAGTACCAGCATATGTGAAAGCCATGTCCAAATATCGGCTGAAGGGAAAGCCAACTCCTGTTGTTGGTCAGAGTCAGAGCACTGAAGACGAAGAGTTTTCCAGGTATAAAACTGGATCTCTTTCCACGCCTGACACCGATCTCATTAATTTTTGGGAGGTATGTGTATCAAATGATTGTGACGTCATATTTACATTGTTTGATTCCAACAGCTACATCAAAAGGAATATCCTCAACTATACGCCATTGCGCTGGACTACCTCCCCATTCAGGCATCATCCGTTCCATGCGAGCACGTCTTCTCATCAGCCGGTGGAACGGATACAAAGAAACAGAACCGACTTTCACTGCAACTGATGGAGGCCCTCCAAGTGTTGAAATTCATCTACAAGAAGGAACAGCTCCGTTTCACATGTTTCTTCCCATCCACTCCCGAACACACTATGGTGGACAATGATGTTGACCTTGGAGATTTGTTCAACACAGACAAAGAGGCCAAGATGGAGGCCACGGACCGCATGCTCAGCATTTGTTCACTAGACAACTCAGACAAGGAGCATGTGTGATGCGGGCATTGTAATAAATCTTTCTAGACACTCATTTTGTATGTTCCAATTTGAAATTAAACGCAATCTCAACAAGAAAAAACAAAAAAGCAAAATCCTATCTGTCCTAATTCTGCATGGTGAAATTTTGTCCTTGGATGGTCAACGTTTGAACATCCCGAATAAATGAATTTTCTGAAACGAGTCACACATCATCACTTTGGAAAGGCAGGTTGATACATGCCTATGCGATGACCACCACGACGTCTTCTTCCCCTTGTGTGGTTTTTTTTGAATTGAATAATAAGCAGGATAATTATTGATATTCCAGCTGACATTCATTCAGGTATGGGGATTCAGTACCAATATTTGCTTACCTAACATGACCGATAGGCGGTTCGTTTCGCAGTTTGGCATTTCTTTGTTGATGATTTGGCTTTGCACAGTGAGGCCGATGTGATTCACCACTGATCAGGCGATATCAATTGATTGTTGAAAATGAACGGCCAGCATTGATGACATAATATTATGACATCACCAATCAACTGGTCGGTCACTCAACGGCAAAGGCCGGACTAATAATACTATGACATCACTGGTCGACGGGTCAGTCACTTCGGCAAATGCTGACATTTTTACTACTTGTTGGCTCTGATGTGTGCATTCATTTCTTCAATTCTCTAGGATATTTTACTTTGTCAGAAAATGCGCCGTTAAAGGGCCACTCTTGAGGTTATGCCATACAATGGGAGATGCCCCACAAACAAACTGCTCCCAGTTGTCTCTCGCCATCCGAACTTCTCCATCCTTCAATAACCACCCGCCTTCTTCCTCATTTTCGATCCTGCGGTGACAGTCCTAGAGGGTGGTGTAAAAGCCAGAATGGTGAAAGAATAGAAATATGTCCCGGCCCATCATCGAATGTACACAAAGCAATCCCAAACAAATCTGCCGGCATGGGGATCCATGGGACAGCTGCTTACCGCCGGCTCAGCCGGCTGCAATCGGCACGGCTCGGCTGCCAAACATATGGCTATGCCAGCATGTTCGGTCACCTAAGCCGCGCCAGCCACATGGAATCCCGGCTCGGCCGATGGCTGCCAGCCACTTCAAGCCGAAGCCATTACATCTATAGGATGACAAGGGCGTTCCTCATCTGACTTCACCATCAATAAACCTTTCCTGCACCAATATACACTTCCCAGAACCCAGCAACCTGAAGGGATATGAATACACAACATTCAATCCAACTCCATTAAATCAACGCTCACTGGAATCCGCTGCTTACATGCCGCACCCTATGCAACGTGATGTCCTTGCAGCAATGGAAGATTTAAAAAAGATTCTTCATCCAAGTCGCGACACCGGACGAGGATACTGTTATGTACTGTACCACCACGTGACTCCGGAACACATCACCCGCCTTCCAGTACACATTAGCTGTCCCGACACTACTGGAACGAATCCTGCGGCTCGCATAGTGTTTGGAAGTCCAGTTATGAAACCGGAAAAAGACTGTAACCGGACCCGACCATAACCGATCAAGACCGCAAATAGTAAGGACCGACATAGACCGAAGACCGCGGTCCGGTCTATGGTCCATCATATATTCAAAAATTACAAAGACCGGTTAAGACTGGTCTTAACCAGTCTTGTGCGACCCTCAATGGTAAATGTATAATTCTATTAGTTTAAAGGAAAAGTTATCTAATACTTATATTTAGATCAGCCATCAGCAACAATGTTGTTGATTGTCACACCACTACCACCACCTCCCTTATCAACACCACATCGCCCCTCCATTGAAACACAACCAGAGAGCACACGGCCCACCACCATGTCACCACCACCATTCCTCAGTTATTCAAAACACAAGATGGAGGAAAGGGAGCCTGGAGGCATACAAGGTACACCGTAAATTTCGTTTTCAACTTATCTTCTCGCAAATACGTGTCTAGACACACATTTCGACACAGTGAGGGGGAATACCCTCTCGTCGCGTCGAATCCTTTCCATTTCGACGTGCTGAGGGGGATAGTATCCCTCTCATTGTGTCGAATCCTTGTTATTTCGATGCGATGAGAGGGATATCCCTCTTGTCGCGTCGAAACTGTTCTATTTCGATGCGACAAGGGGGGATATCCCTCTCCTCACATCGAATTCATTCTATTTCGACGCGATGAGGGGCACCATTCCTCTCTTGCTTGACACGCGACTCACGAGATGGAGGTCAGAGGGGGTGTGTTCAGACACGTGCCACACCCTTTTCCCATCCTCCCACAGCTTCCGCCCATCTAAAACAACAACCACCACGACCCGTGAGACACAAGGGGAGGGTGTCTCCCTCTCCCTGTGTTGAATCCTTGCCATGTCGACACGATGAGGGGAGATCCCTCTCGTCACGTTGATTCCTTTCCATTTCGACGCAATGAGGGGAAATATCCCTCCCATCGCGTCGATTCCTTGGGAGCTCTTGCTGGCTAATCAAATAGAGGGCAGATGTCCAAGGTACATCGCCATCTCCTTATTTTAACAGGCTAACTACCCCTACAGCACTACCCCATTTGCCGATGGCAAAAACAACCAGCCCATGGCTACCCCTGATCCCCCACCCCTTCTACCACTCAAACCTTCCCCTCCCCACCTGCTGATCACCAAAGGCATGCCCATTTGGGCATGTTCTTCGTGTTCGGTGGCTATGCCCTTCCCCTCCACCTGCCGAACACCAAAAGTACGCCCATCTGGGCGTGTTCTTGGCGTTTCATGACCAATGTTCCACCTCGCAACCACCAAAAGCATGCCAATCTGGGCATGTTCTTGGTGTTGGCAGTTATGTTTTCCCCACCCACCTTTCGAACCCCAAAAGCACACCCAGATGGGTGTTCTTGGTGTTCGGTTAGTAGCTTAATTGTTAGTTTACATGCCCCCCGTAGATATTAATATAGAAATACAATTATGTTTTATGCTATGAGAGTAACAAGACCGGTCAAGACTGGTCCATAACTGGTCAAGACTGTAACTGGTTAAAGACCAGTCTTGTAACCGCAAAAGACCGCCAAGGACCGGTCTATGTTGGTCCGGTCCGGTCTTTTGCATGTTTCAGAATTAGAAAGACCGGTTACAGTTACGGTCTAAGCCTCTTGGGGCCAAAAGACCGGACTGGACCAGACTTTCAAACACTAGGCTCGCGGGATGTCTGGACACTTTCGGAAGGACTTAAGCATTTCGCACTACTTCGGAACACCATCCTGCGCAGTCGGTTACTCGTTATACCTCGGTACCACTTCGGACGACACCATATGTTTATCATTCCTCATTCCTACCCATATGTTCTTTATGATATTCTACCTTATGCTCTTCATTACCATCTCTCCGGACTTGTTCCATCTGAAACACAGTTTTAGTATATATACCTACTTGTGTCTACCTGTAACTTCAGTCTGAATATCAACTTCGGTTTCTGCCTCTTCTTCTGTCTGACTCAGCTTTCCAAATAAGGACATTGTGTGCAATGAGGGCGCAACTTAGAAGTTGAAGCCTAGTCCTTGTCCACATCCCGACCCGCTTCCGACACTCTCCCGTCCCGTCCCGCATCACCCGACCTGACCCGAAACACATCCGTAACATATACAAGGATCCCGAAATTGATCTCTGGTGCCATGCATGGCTGGAGGGTATGATGTCAATGTTCCACATGTTCACAAATCCACAATCACTTACCTACAATAAATGGGGTGCTTCCGCATGCCAAACGGCAATTGGGATGGGCCGAGGGAGACATTACGCTTGGCAACTCTGTGAGCTGAATTGTGGTTTCTTGGCAGATCAGAAAGTTCTTCCTATAAACCCATACGGAGATTGGAACGAGTCCCTCCTAGTCGACGAAAATCTGGTAAACGAAATCAGCATTTACCTTTTGTCCCTTGGCAACGAAATAACTGCCAAAAATTTGATGGACTTTCTTCATCACGCAGAGGTGAAAGAAAGATACGGAATTGACCGTGACATCAGCCACAAAACGGCGTGCCGGTATCTACAAGCTCTTGGCTATCGCTACCAATCTACGCCAAAGGGTCAGTATGTTGACGGACATCAAAGGGAGGATGTGGTCATATATCGCAAACACGTTTTGCTTCTGAAATGGAAGAAAATCATGTGGCGGATGGCCGTATGGGACAAGGATCTGAAGGAACACCTACCATCAGGGGAAGGGAAAAGGATTATTGCCTGGTTCCACGATGAGTCCGTTTTTTATGCTCATGACTGTCGAAGGAAAGGATGGTACCATAAGGATGCCAGCGCTAAACCTTATGCAAAGGGTGAGGGTGCATCCCTGATGATCGCCGATTTCGTCTCTGCCGACTTTGGCTGGCTGGTTTCCTCCGATGGAAAACGATCAGCACGGTGGCTCTTTAAACCAGGAAAGAATCGAGATGGGTACTTCACCAACGAAGACATTATCAAGCAAGCTGATGATGCAATCAACATTCTTACTGAATGTTACCCTTATTCATTCGATCACGTTCTGATATACGACAATGCAACAACACACCTGAAACGTGCAGAGGATCATCCTCTGCACGTTTCAGGTGTCGAGGTGTCGAAACGCGATCCTATCACTGGGAAGATTGTGTATCGCAGCAATGGATCTATTGACAAAACCAAAATCTTGATGCAAGATGGGCGCTTTGAGAATGGTGACCCTCACCAATTATATTTCCTGATTAATCACCCCAATAAAGACTTGCGAGGGGTATTCAAGGGCATGGCTGTGATTCTAGAGGAGCGAGGATTTGGTGACATGTCAAAGGTGCGAGCAGAGTGCAAAGGTTTTAAATGCAAACCTGGAGAAGCAAGGTGCTGCTGCCGTTGGATCCTTTTTGATCAACCAGACTTTGCTGATGCAGAGTCATTGCTTGAAAAGCACTGCCATTCTCATGGAATCCATGCTGTGGTCTCTCTACCAAAATTTCACTGTGAGCTAAATTTCATCGAGCAGTGTTGGGGTCGGGCAAAGAGTGTATACAGGACTTACCCTCCTTCTTCGCGCGAAGACGACCTCGAAGCTAACACACTCCAGTCACTGGATGGTATTCCTCTGCAAATGATGAGGAAGTTTGCGACTCATTCTCGCCGTTTCATGGATGCTTACGATCGGGGCTTGAATGGGAAACAAGCAGCATGGGCTGCAAGGAAGTACCGGGGGCACCACATATTACCACCGGATATATTTGAGTTAGGGAAGGAGGGCATTGTCTAGACAACTGTTGACAATGGCAATTTGAAAGTTCTCACCATATTTCACATTCCAAGGGAAACTCCTCAAGATCGGCCAGCCAGATAAGGGTAAAAAAGGTCTAGAAACATCAAAGACAATGCTATGAAGAGTTTCTATTGAATTGATGCGTCAATTTTATGTCTGAGCCCAAGATAACAATGTATCTACAATTAATTTCCTGATATATTCTCCCGTCTATGTCACAAACGGTCACGGCACATGACCTTGTCGATTGTGGACGACATCTACCTTAATATTCTGTGGCATTTCGGTTGCAATTTTGCTGTATTTCTGCAAAATTTGCATGTCTATATTCATAATATAGCTATATACTATTTAAGAGCGACTATGTGTATATTACTACTAGGTTATCTTCATGGTCTGATGCATGTGTACTCCATGTCTGCACCACAGCAAAACACAAATAGATCACTACAGAAGCCTAAGATGGTTAATAAGAGTATTGCGTTCTGTTAGAGCTGGCTAAATGAAGATGAAGAGGTAAGGAGGAAAACAAATTATCTGTAAATATACAGATCTTTTGCAGTGTGCAGAAGTCGTTGGTGGTGGCTTTGAAAGTCATTTTGGAAATGGGAATCATGTGACTTTCAGAAGAACACATTTGACGCAAAGTTGGAAGTGTTGCGTCGCAAAAAGTGTTGTGCAGAAGAGAAGAGCCGCCGCCAGACGACCTGAGCGCTTGGGAGACCAGGGAGGCTGACCGAGTCAGATGCCAAGTGGCTGTACCCAAGCACTAGAGGAGTGGGTGGGTGGGAGAGAAAAAAGAGAGAAAAAGGAGACAAGGAACGAGGCAAGCGTGAACGTCTTCAAGGGAAGACGCGTCAGGAAGGTCGTGTTATGTGTGTTGAGTATATGCTAAATTACATAAGCTATATAGTTGATGTAGCCTCATATTTAACTCCATTATCTTATCCTATTATGAGGCAGCCCTTTGAGCGACATTGTGCATACAAGCAAGCCCACACACCACACATTCGCCGATCGGACACCTTTATTTTCACTTTGTGTTCTGGCCTACCTCCCAGTCTCTAGTACACCCTGCACACCCGGAAAGGTGAATCTATTCATATTGGCTTCACTGTGTTCCTTGTACCTAACTCTACTCAGCCAGCAATCATTCTGTTGCACCAATGGTTTGTCGTCTTTCCTGCCTATGCGATGTAGAATGAAACTCTGTTAGGACTCAACTTTCCGTCCGTCTTTAAAATTACCATGGAAATACGGACTCAAAAAATTTGATGATGCTCCAAGGTCTTGTACTATGCTTTCGGACCCAGTCAATGCCATGATAGAGTGAGCACGGTTGATTTGTGTCGCACTGGCAAGACATATACGCTCATTACTTGTGCGTTAAGTATAGTGTTTGTGCACGGTTTCGGAGGTCATCGCAAGGATACTTGGACTTCAGACGGCGTGTATTGGCCAAAAGACTTTCTCAAGCCCAAGTTAGAACGAGTGCATGTCATCGCCTTTGGCTACAATGCGGACATTTCACGATTTACCCCAAGACGAAGATGGTGACTCTGTCTCTCCTTGCGCGTCGGAACTTTTGACCAACCTTACCAACCTGCGCACCGAGTGCCTGGTAAGGCATGAATTTTCTTCTCTTGATACATGACGTATTCACCACGCCGTACAGCAGGACTGTCCGCTTATTTTTGTGGTCCACTCTATTGACTGTACTGTTGTCAAAAACATTAGTCCACAACTTACTACTTCTTCTTTGGTTCAATTTTTTCTTTCAGGCTCTTTCCCACTTGTCTTCTTCCCGACAACTAGGTCTAGAAAATGTGGCTCAAGCTTGCAGAGGAGCCGTATTCTTGGGAGCAGCACACAGGGAAACTTTGCAAGAAAACTTTGGTCAAATTGCTGCTAGGGCTGCAGCAGTGGTCCAACCAACTCTCGGAACTGAGATTCTATGCAAACTAGAGGACCATTCTAGTGCTTTTCGTGCAGTCAACGAGTCTTTCCTCAAGTACCTGGAGAAGAGGGGAAAGACCTTCAAGCCCATTACCTTTTATGAAAAAACTGCCATTTCCGCCAAAGGCGAAGTCAGTGGTGTTTTTTTAATATTTCATTACGTCTCATTTCATAATTTAAAGATTACAGTTGAGCATGAGGCTGCGTGCATGGACAATTGGGATCATGACTTGCTAGGTCTTAACACCAATCACTGCAACATGAGTAAATTTGTTCAATTTGAAGATCCAAACTATGCAGCAATCTCGAATGCCATTAGGATTTTTTATGAGGACATCATTAAGCTGCGGCGGCCTGATTGCCAGGTTGTCTATGGCTGCCCAAATGCACTGTTAGAGTGAGCTGCCTATATTATCCCATCTCCAATCCGTAACTCACCGACCTGGAGCATCATATTTGTACACAGCCTGGGGTGTGACCCCACTGAATTTTGGACCCATGTAAAGAGCGTGCCAAAGTACCGTGGGAACGGATGCCAAAGCGCAGGAAAGCGGGACAAACAGATACCTCGGAGCGTTCTTGGGAGCCGGGTACGCGCGGGACAGAGGGCTTGGCTTCAGCCCAGAGGCTGCGCCCTCATGGGATGCCGATGCCCTATTTCGGAGGGACAAGGCTGGGCCAAGGTCCAGCCGGGAACGCGCGGGAATGAGACTAAAAGGAAAGGCAAGAACAGGAAGAATACTTGAGGGTACTTGATATTATGGCTAGGGAATCCTATCTAATACAGGGGACTATATATAGTAATAGACAAACAATAGTAAGCTACTACAATGGACAAGGATAGGATAATGAAGACAATGATAACAAGGGATAATGTGCCAAAGCACAATGGGACAAGGATGTGCCTTTTGGGCCGAAGCGGACCGCGGGAATTTCGGGCCATTGCTCCGAGGCACATTGCTCCAAGGCATGGAGCATTGGTCCGAGGCGTGTTGGTCCGAGGCATGGGGATTTGGTCCAAGGCATGGGCCGTTTGGTCCGAGGCATGGGCTGTTTTGGTCTGAGGCTCGGAGCGGAAATGGCCCACGGGATAGGCTCGGAGTAACGGTACGTTACAACCCACGGCAATGTGTACTGGCCCAAGGAACTTCTTCCAGTTGATATACCCTATGCTAGGGTGATTGCGTGCCACTATCAAACTGATTTCGCTGCATTCATGAAACTGAATCAAACTGTGATGCAAGACCTAGCTATTTAACTCTTGCTTAGCTTGCTGAGAGTCAGAAGCAATCTTCTACCTCAAGTTTCTGCTCAAGTTAGTTCAGCAGTTTTGTATCAGTATGGAATGTCACTAATGCATGATTGCGATGTATCAGATCCGACCACTTCTCTTTGTCGCACACTCAATCGGCGGAACTCTTGTCAAGCAGGTTGGTTTTCTTGATCGATAGCATGTAACTTTTGGATTGATTGCCCAAGAGGCTTTGAACATATCGCACTTGTCAGAGGAACAAGCAATGCATGCCATTTCTATTGCAACACAAGGCATAATTTTCTTAGGAACGCCCCATAAAAGTGATGGAAAGTTTAGTGTTGGGCAGATTGCGGCTATGGCAGTCCATGCCGGATCTCCTGACCTCGATGCCGAGGTATTGGAGGTTATCAAATGAGACCCAGTTTTCGAGCTTTTCAACAGTACTTTCCAAGAGTATCTAGGGAAACGAGATCGTCCCATTCACATAGTTTCCTTTTATGAACAACAGGGCCTGTTTTGTCTGGTACATTGTTTGGATTCATGGCAATGCTCATTTCATATACTCCTTGAGTCCAGATTGTAATGAAAGCTTGCACTTCGCTTCCCACCCAACGACATCTCGCAACACTGCAGGGCAGCCACGCAACCTTGGATCAGTTTCAGATTCAAGATGACTATGAGTGCATCGTCAAACAAATTCAAGACATAGCGGGACAACAAGTGACGGGAAAAGGCTGCGATATTGTTTATAATCCACCTGGAGCTCAGATTGAGTATGTTCTTATTGTTGTCGTGATCACATTTATCAAAGGCTATCCTCAACGCAACTGAAACGACTTTGACAGTATTATTAGTGCTTAAAAGTCCGGTCCGGTCCGGTTTTTGGCCCTTTTTGGCACTAACCGAGACCGAGACCGGTTAGGAAATTTTTTAATTTCAAAAATAACCGGACCGAACCGACACTAACCGGTTAGTGTCGGTTTTCATCAGTTATGTGACTGGTTGTGACCAGTCATGGTTAGGACCAGTCACAGACCAGTCGCAAACCGGTCACCGCCCTTCACTCAGCCACCACCACTCCAAAACACTGCCCGAGTCCCCCCCAACAACACCCGAGTCCCGCAACTATGAACGCTGACGCGACGTGTTGACAAACACCCAGGACGAGACAACAATGACGATGGGGCTGGAAAAGGATGATGGGGCATGTAATGAGCAAAGGGCGAGCATACCAGGTACGCCCCTCATTCTTCATATTATTTCCCCTGACTAAATCAACTCTGCCCTCCAGCACACTACCCCTCTCCCTCCCTAGCACCTGGACACGAAAAAACACGATCTATTCGTGTTTTTCGTGTCCAGGTGTTGCTTCAACCCAACTCCCCTCCCTTCCTTGCACCTGGACACGAAAAAACACGGTCTATTTGTGTTTTCCGTGTCCAGGTGCTACCTTCAACGGTTCAACCCAACCCCCTTCCCCATCAGCCAGATACACAGAACACGACGCGACGAGGAGGGTGCACCCTCGTTGTGTGATTTTCTTTCATTTTCAATGCGACGAGGAGGGCAGACCCTCCTCGTCATGTAATTCAGAAGGTGTAATTTGTTTATTTTTGACGCGATGAGGAGGGTCCGCCTTCCTCGTTGTGTAATTCATTCATTTTCGACGTGGTGAGGAGGGTCCGCCCTCTTCACCACGTAATTCATTTGTTTTCGACGCGACGAGGAAGGTCCGCCCTCCTCGCCGTGTAATTCATTCAGTTTCAACACAATGAGGAGGGTGCCGTATCATTTGTTCAGTTTCGACGCGATGAGGAGGGTGGACCCTCCTCGCCATGTCATTCATTTTTTCATTGTCCCCTCCACGACATGTCCATAATTACTAGAATACATGACACTATGTAGATTAGTTTATTTAATGTATACAATAATTGATATATAATATATATTTTAATTTATTTATTATACCAGATTGAGACTGGTTATAACCGGTTATAAACCAGTCTTGAAATATCCGAGATGGGCGCTAACCGCTAACCGGACTGCAGTTAGCGGTTAGTACTGGTTAGCTGATGGGGTTATTTCTGGTTACGGTTACGGTCCGGTCTTGGTTATTTTTTAGTTAACTAATCTGACCTTCAAGCACTAAGTATTATCTTTGTCCCTGGCCTTTGTAGAGGTGTTATTTCAGCCTGGACATATGAGGGACTTTGTTGGCCTTGAGATCTTCTGTGACTGGAATTGCCAACTGGAATTGCCAGATGCTCGTATCATTCTTTACGGGTACAATGCAAATGCGTCAGATTTTTTCAGCTTGAAAAACAAAAATTCGATCTTGTGTTGTACTTGGGATATGCTTTCCGATCTAAATGGGATTTGTGGAGGAGATATGCAGGTGTTTCCTATGATACCTTTGTAGATTTAGCTGACTCCTGAGTAGAAACATCAGATCTTGTTTATTGCCCACTTGACTGGAGGTCTTTGTAAGGGGAACCCCCTTATGCCATGCCTTTCCATCTCCAGATGCGTCCTCCGCCTTCCGATGTGTCTTCCGCTTCACGACTCGTCTTACGCCTCCAGACCTGTCTCCCACACCGCCTCCCACCATGGTCCCATCTTCCACATGCCTTCTCACAGCATCCCCTGGCTGCCAGGACTTCCACCGCCATCCCGTGACATTCCGCAATGTCTCGCCTGGTCCGCTCAGCATTCCCCTTGGCATCCGCCGCACCGCTATGTCTTCCGCTGTACCGCTGCACGTTCCGGCCACACCACTAGCCTTCCGCCGCTCTGCCGCATCCTCTGGTTGCACCACTGCGTCTCCCGCCACTCTGCTATGCCTTCCGGCTGCTCCGCTCTCCTGACCCGCTGCGCGATGTCGCATGATGTCGCATGATGCCATGCCTCCGACCCGCTACCATCTCCGACCCGCTACCACCTCCGACCCGCCATCTAGCTCGACCCACTTTCTGCTTGTACCATGCTGGCACGCTACATGGCATTGTACCTTACACGTACCTATTGATTTCGGACTTATTTTCTATATCCATTACCTTGTATATTAGACCATGCCTGCAGGCAGTTCCTTATCCTTTTCTCTTCGGATCCCCTGCTAGGTGTGTATCATATTTAGATTAGTATTACCTGATAATCTAAACACCTTCGGATCCCCTGCTAGTACCGCGTCCCGCCCAACCGCAGTAGCCCTTACAGTCTTCTAGTAAAAAATGTACTTTTCTCATTTAGTCTTTGTTAATGCTGACTGGCACCATGATGTGAATGCTAGGTCATTACTCAATCCCATGGTGGGCATGATCTCGGTGTTGTTGCTGCTTGTCTTTGCGGCTTCCTTGGCACCCCTCATAGCTGGGATGGTTCAGATTCGGGAGCTACCAGTTGTCTTATCAAGAAACTTGGCATTATTGGACAGTCTCTACCTAAACAGCCTGATTTGAAACATTCAAAACAAATCCTGCAATCTGTCACCACTTCTTTTAGTGAATTCATGCATGCCAAAGGCAGTGATGTCATACTTTGGACATTCATTGAGGAGGAGCCAATACCAGGCATTGGACTGGTGAGTTACCTCATAAAGTTGTAATGGCATTGACATTTCTCTGCTGGAAAGGTTGTGGAGAAATTTGCAGCTGAACCAGATGACCCACGCTACCAATAGTGCTTGAAAGTCCGGTCCAGTCCGGTCTTTTGCCTATTTTTGGTAAGACCGAGACCAAGACCGGTCTATAAATATCCCAGATCATCCAAAGACCGGACTGGACCGCTTTAGACCGGTCTTTTTC
>Ga0307509_10007575_pt1 | contig 14133 bp, 8 predicted proteins | sample 10_EM_MG_FD_202245 | JGI IMG/M metagenome (GOLD analysis project Ga0307509, IMG submission 202245) | Populus trichocarpa ectomycorrhiza microbial communities from riparian zone in the Pacific Northwest, United States - 10_EM | ecosystem: Host-associated > Plants > Roots > Unclassified | place... | reverse complement strand
AAAATTAGCAATTTTCTGCCAAAATAAAAAAGAGCCCAGGAAAGAAAAGTAAAGCGGAAAGGTATAGAACAGTACCTGTTTAGGAGAGCAAAGAATGGAAGCTGTGGAGAGAGCATTAGATGTTGCCATTTTACTATACTGTTGTTGTTTCAACCAAAAAAGAAGAGAAGAACTGTGCTGAGGCTGCGAGGGAGAGTGTTGATGTGGATAAGAAGAGGAGGCAAAGAAAAAAGAAGAGAGAGGGAGCAATAGAGCGGAGTACTTAGGGTTTAGTTTTATTGTGAGATATTTAGCTTCCAGAACGTTCTTTCACTTCGTAGAACCCTTGAGGAGCAGTACCTCGCCGATTTTGTCGGCTTCTATGTTTCGGTTCGGCCCTATAACCGCATCAAGAAAATGGGATAGGATTTTGTATGTGTGTTCGGAGGATAGTTGTTGAAGTAGGTGTGGTTTGGGTGATTGACTTTAGAAATTTGGGATTCATTATAAGCTTTTAATTGAAAAAGTTAAGATATTGATATTATGAAACCTAGTTGATCAGAGTAGGTTTTTATTGATTGAATTGATCTAATTAAACTTAATTAAAATCTAGTCCGATTAACAATAATGAAATAAAGTTTTGTTTTAATAGTTTGATTTGAGTTTATTCAATAATTCAATAATCTAGATTTCTTTTCAAGGTGGGTCTATCAACTATATCTAAGAATAATAACGGAAATAGGGTACAAGACAAAACTATTATCTCTAAATCTTAATTTATTTTTATACTTTAATAATTAAATAACATATGCTTTAATTTCAAAAAAATAATAATACCATGTTATGGTTTTACTGTTTGGCTTACTGTGAACATACACTCAATTCAATTGTGGATTTCAATAGTGTGATTATGATTTAACTTGTGATTATGATTTTACCCTTGATTTGTTATAAGCGTGTAGAGAAACTTTTTTTTTTAGTTTTTTTGTTTTGCTGACTTTTCTTCTCTTTTTTCTTACGAAAACTACATATTTTTTTTTATGTATATAAAAAAAGAGAGAGGATTAGGAAAGGGCTCAGAGACAGAAGTTAGGAACCCTGTAAACACAAAAAGGGATGGGAGGGGTACCCTTGATTTGTTATAAGTCTCAAATGTGTTAAGAGGTGTTTTTTGAGTTTTTTTTCGTCTTGCTAACTTTTCTCCTCTTCTTTCTTTTTAACATTACATTTTTTTTTTGTTTTTGTTTACATATAAAAAAAGAGAGAGAGGATTACGAGAGGTTTTAGAGAGAGAGAAGTTAGGAATCCCTATAAACATAAAAAGGGATTTTGGGGGGGGGGGGATCAATGATTCTTGTCCTTTTCGCAATTATAAGAGCAAGGAACATATTGAGTAAAGGAAAAAAAAAGGAAAGGAGGGGAGGATATCTTTGAAAAAAAGTGAGGAGCCTTGTGAATCAGTCTTTTATGCAGTATTGAAAGTAAGAAACAAAGAGAGATGAGTAACAAACAACCTAGATTGGGCTAACCCGGTCTCTTTCAATTTAGATCAAGTTCCTCTAAGGTGAATTTCTAGGGTTTCCTAAAAAAATCCTTTTTTTAGAGTTTTAAAATATTCCATGTCTTGGTTTTATGTTTTGATATATTTTTAACCTTACACTTTAACTTAGTTTTTCCTTAGGTTTTAATTTGTGTGTTTTTTTTTTATTATTATGATAAAATGTTGATTTTCTTATTGGTATGTGGTTGGGTTATTGAGTTGGACTACACCAAGTGAATTTTGAAAAAGATTTTCCATCAACTGTCGTGATTTTATCTTAGTGCTTCTTTTTTTATGTTGTTTGATCTTTCTATTTTGTTTCTTCATTGATTATTTTAGTTTAAGTGTTTTTAAAATTAGATTCTGGGTCTAGAAAAAAATTGTTAAATTTCTTAATGATTAGTACGTAAAAGTGCATTTTTATCAAGGTTTTATATCATTATTTCGCACTTGAAGTATCAATAACTCCTTAACTAAAACATATTTTATAATAACAAGTCTCATACTATAAGATACCTTTGATTTATGGTAAATATTCATCTTAAATGCAGGTCTATCACATAAATCAAAGGATTGATTGATGAGTTTAACTACTGAAATTGAGAAGACAAAGAGAGGGTTAAGGTTAGAAAAGAGATGCTGGTTCAATCCAAATTGGAACACTGTTCAGTCATTGGGTCATATCTGGAGCTGTAGATCTTGGATTTCGATTTGGTTTATATGACTAGAAAGCTAAGACATAGGCCTAAAACATTCATGAGATTCCAAGACTCAATTCTGCTGTTTGGAAGTCCAAATCTTAGCAACAACGGAGAAGTCAAAATCTGTCCTGCAGCCCAGACACTGTTCAGTGTTCAACCCATATCTCGAGTTCTAGAAGTCCAAATGTACCGATTGTTTTTTTGTTGGAAAGCTGAGACAATTTACTAGAACTTTCATGAGGACAATCTATTCAAATTTTGACATTAGTAATGTCGTTTTGTTCAGACAAGAAGATAAAGATTGTCACCAAGTCAAGATGTGGCCACCCACTCAACAATTAGTCATCAAATCAACAGTTCCAAATTTTAGCCTATAAAGGAGGCATTTGCCATGCATTTTGGCATCTTGGTTTTCAGATCAAGATCATGTTCTTGCTCTCTCTCTTTATATTTTTGTAATGCTTAAGTTTTGTTTATATTAATCTCTTGTTTATGCTTTTCATTACTTAGTTAACTTATATCTTATTTATGTTCTTATCTTGTTTATTTATGTTTCTCTTCTTCATTATGTTTAGCTAAGTTTCTTATGTCAAGGTGAAAAGATTACACTAATGGTGTAAGAATAAGTATAGTATAAATTCAACATGGACTTTAATTTAATGTTTGATACTAACATGTTTTTGTATTTGTTATCTTATTCAGTCTTAATACTTTACTTGTTAAATGGTTAATCTAGATTTATGTTGTATAACCTTGGTACAACAAATATTTGACACTTTCATAACCCAAACCGTATAGTATAACCGACACCTGTGCTGTGAAAGGAACTTGATTTGTTGTTAACATAAGTTATAATCATGAATACCTAACAACATTTACAAGTATTAGCATTACTCGAATAAGATAACTAATGTAATCATGTTAGGAATTTATAATCCGATTGGAACCTCCTTTGTGTGTGGTTTCCAATTGAGTAATAAGAGTTTATACTATATTTGTTTGAAATACCATTAGTGGATCCTCTAACCTTGACAATTATTTTATCCTTGTTTAATCCTTATATCAATATCACATCTCAAAGCTCTCTTTAACTCCTTTTCTGTTATTATCTATTTCTTTATTTGTAGTTTATACAGTTAACATCCCTGTGGTTCAACCCCGGTCTTGCCGGGTTATTTATTACTTCGACACTCCTACACTTGGGAGAAGACATCAACTCTTTGGTCGTGTCACTTAACATTAAGGAAAATTTGTGAATGGTTTACATGTTTGATGTCTTTGTCTAATAAAATTTAAGATATTTGGTTTTATGTTTGTTGATGTAGTTTTCTAACTCTTAAATATTTTATTTTCTTTGTGGTTGATTCCATTTTTTGCTATGTATATATGGTTGATGTTATTGCCTTGGCTCTTACTTTGCACCATTAAGCTTCCAGGGAGTAAGTTCTATTATTTTGACTTCCATAACAATTATGGTGAATGTTATAAACTTCTTGTAGCTCATTTTTTGTTTCTTTTTATTTTTTACTTTTCTATTACAAGAATAATTTCTTAATAAGTATTTTTGCTATAGTAGTAAAGCCAAAATTCAAATTATTACATTTCATTTATCATAATGTCTAACTAGGCTGTCATATTGCTTCACCCCTAATTATATCAATTGTGCTTAGCCAAATGATGTTCTAGTTGTAAACTTGACTTTTTATGCAATATAGAACTTAACAAATCATTGTGCAATAGCTTAGATTAAATGGGTTAATAAAACAATGACTTAAAAACACTTTGCTTTATAGTTGGTGTGAAAATAATAATTAGGATCTCTACAATATCTAGGAGTTGGTTTAAAATGCTTTTGATTTTATAATTAGTTATGTTGTCTACTGCCTGCTTGGGTTAATATTCTTTATTTATGATTTTTTTTTGGCTTTGGTTATTTTAGTTGGTTGAAATATCCAAAGATCCTAATAACTTTATAGGTTGTAATTGGTAACTCTATGATTGTCATAAGAAATATACTTTCAATCTCTTTTTTTTCTCCTAATTTTTTCATATTAATTATACACATTATTTGATCGATCTCCCACTATGACATTCATTTTATGGTTTTTGGCTCTCATACATACATATTAACTATGCCAACAACATCATAAGTTCAACCCCAAAACTTTATGGTAGAGCAAAAAGAAACCAAATACCTAGGTAACTATCATAAGTTATTTTCTAGATGGTGTTTTCATATTCTCAAGTGGTCCACAAACACTTCAATAATATCTTGTAACAACCTCAATATTTTTATTCAAGACTGTATAATTTTCTTTCTGATCAGTCTACATGTAAAAATCAGGATATCATCTCTCGTATTTATGTAAAAATCAGGATATCATTAGTTTGGTTTAAATCCATGTAGCCTTTTTGTCTTCGTGTCATCTTAATTTCAACCATCTTTCTTAATGCTATACTAATCTAATATTCTAACTTACACATAATGACTCACATATTTTATATCTTATATGCCAACCAAAGCAACTTTTTTATTGAACATTACAAATTTACACTTATTTTTCTATTAAAAAAAACTAAGATCTTAAAAATGGTATTAAACACTTCGAATCTATACATACAACGAAGCACGAGCAACTAAGTTAGTTGGATATGAAAATACATGTGTATGGGTGTGTGTGCACACACATATATTGAACAATCATTACATTTATATAAATAAAAAGTAATAATAAAGAAGATCACATGGAAATAAAGCTGATGTGACAAAGAATCTAATATCATACTAGCATAATCGATTAATTAACAAGCAACACCATAGATGCATTACATATACTAATTGGACCAATTATAAGAGTAAGAGTTAAGGGGATCAAAGGGGAATTCAATGGACTAATTCAAGACATTTAAGCTAGACAAGCTTTGAGAATTTCTTCTAAGGTGATGTCAAGCATAAAGTTAAGTTTAAAGAAGGATCAAACCTTGATCAATATGATCCAAGTAATAGATAGGGTTGCTTAACATGTACTAGAGCTTGGCTACACGGTTTTATATTAATGGTTATAACTTTCAATCTAACCGTTAGATCAAGTTAAAATTTTGCTAGAAGATTTTAAAAGCCTTGTTTTCTATAAAAATTTTATATGCTCATTTAAACTTTTGCTAAAGATTAAAATATCATCAAAATACACAACTATAAATTTACCTATGAATACATGCAACACATGACTCATCAATCTTATAAAAGTACTAGGTGCACTAGTAAGTCTAAAGGTATGATCAACCATTCATACAAACCATACATAGTTTTAAATGTAGTTTTTCATTCATCACCTTTTTTCATCTAATTTGATGATATCCACTTTCAAATTAATTTTTGAAAATACACAAGATTTATGCAATTCATCTAACATATCATCAAATTGTTAGAATAAAAGGTATTTTTAACCTCACTCTCTTGTATAAAAATTCAGTTATTTCTTTGTTTTTTCCATACTTTCCTCTTTTCTCACCTTTACTTTCTTTGCTCCTCTTGTCATAGTGCCACTCTTGGCCAAATTTATATTTATTTCATCAGTGGTCGAATCTAATTGTCTTCTCTCACTATGTTTCTCACTTGTATTTTCTCTCTCACAGGCCTCACTTTCCCTTTCAATTTTATTTGATTTTCATAAACTTGTTTAGGTAATAATGGTATAAGTGTGATGGTTGTACTATCTTTTAATTTCATTTGATCTTCATAAACTTGTTTAGGTGATTATGGTATAAGTGTGATATTCTTACTATCTTTTACAATAAAATACCTATTCCTAAAACCATTATGCATTGCCCTCCTATTGAATTGCCATAGATGACCCCAAAACAAGTAACTCATATGCATATGAACCACATCACATAATAATTTATCAGAATACTTTATAATAAAAAACAAAACCAAGACTTGTTTTGCAACCCTAACTTCACCACATTCATTCAACTATTGTAATCTATAAGGTTTATAATGCATAACAGTGTTCAAATTCAATTTCCTAACAAGAGTAGTACTGAAAACATTAACACACAACTACCTCATCAATGATCATAGTATATACCTTATTATGAATATGACATCACGTATGAAAGATATTTTTCATTTGTTGCTCCACATCATATTCCTTAATCTGAACCTTAAATGCACCCCTAATAACTAAAGATTCACCTTCAACCAGGTACTCCACATCTTCATCATTATAATCTTTAAGTGGTGGCATCTCATCTTCTTTAGATCTATCACTTTCAGATTCAATCTCATCATAATCCTTTAAAGTCATAACCCTTTTGATATGGATTAGCCCATAAACATCAGCAAGGACCTATTACATGTTCTAAATGGTCCAATGACTCGATCCAAGATAAATATATTGAAAAAGGCATTGAAAGCATTGGTTTTGAAGGTTTCGACCAAGTCAGATTTAAAGGGCCCATTGGAGTATCAAAATGAGGCTTTAGTACACCTTATCAATGTGCAAGAGGGGCCCAATCCAACCTTATTTGGGCCATAAGATGAGGACAACAAATGAAATAAATAATCGTACTACAACTTGGAAATAACATGGGTGGCTACCTTTTCCTTTTGTTTCTAGGATTAATGAGCTGCATGAAAGGTTATAAATAAGCTTTGAATCAGTTCTGTAATATTTTATTTCCTTCTTTTTTTCTTATGACAGAATACAAATTTAATATTATGGGCTTTATTTTATTTTGTTAGCTACAACCCAAGACTTGTTTGGGCTTAATTAATACTTTGTCTTCAACTAGGATCCAATGTTTGTTTGGATGACGTTATATGTTTTTTTTTTAGTTTTAGGTTTTTGAGTTAGTTTTGTAAGTAGGGCAAATTAGTCCATTAGAATAGATCCATTAGGGTTAATTTTTCAAGAACTATTTAAACTTATGTAACCTAAGTTTCGGTAGCCATTGATGAATATGACTTCTGAATATTTCAATTTTAATGTGTGAGAGTGATTCTTGCATTTTTCAGTTCTTGAATGAACTGAATCTGACTTATCGAAGATTAACTGACTTCGTGTCATCATTCTACTTCATTCCAATAGTGTTGGTGTCTTAGGGCAAGTTTCTATTATGTCACACTCCTATCATACCTATTTTAGCTTTTCGAGACTAGATTTTAATCCTGATTGTAAGTTGTGTGACTACGTGATTATGAGGTTCACATCACCTCTTGTTTAGACATTGAGAAGTAATGTATCCAATCCTTAAACATCTAAAACACTTAACATCATGGTTACAAGTAGGTTGAGTATTAGATTTACCTTTAGAATCTATAACGACATCTTTTTTGGCTTTAGATGGTTTGACCTTAGCACCTTAAAAAACTTAGTTTGGGTAACCCCCTCTCTCCTCAAATTCAGCTTCTATGATGATGAAGATCCCGAACCTAATACTTAACATATATTGCCCTTCCTTTAAAGTCACCTCTCCACCTTTATAGCCATATACCATATCCTATAACTCCATATAATATTACAACTATATTATATTAGCTATATCTTAATTTAACCAATTAATAAACCTCATCATAGTTTCCTCCCTATCTTTCACTACATTAGCTTGAATCATAACAATTCTCATCTCTTTGTGGTAATCCTCCACACTTTTAGACCCTTGATTCAAGTTTTGTAATTTATGAAACAACTTCATATAATAGTGACTAAGGATGAAACTCTTTCTCATTATGACATTCATCTCATCTCAAGTGTCAATAAGCCTTTATTAGTTCCTCCTCTTATTCAAAATAAGTTAATCCAACCATATTATTATTTAACCAATAAATTTAATAACTACGAGTTTTACCTTTTTCTCTTTCAAGTAGCAATGACAATAAAAAAAACCCACTCAACCTTCCTTTCCCACTCTAATATGCTTCGATTTACCTTGGAATGTAGAGATTTTCATCTTGATACTTCTTAAATCCCTATCCAATCCATCATGATGCCCAAAGATCTGAAAACCACATTTATGGTTGAATTAGCCTCTATGTCATAAACCATCAGCCCCTCAGTTTCTAGGTTACCAAAACCTATCTCCATAACCCAAGCATACATTATCATAGTCCTTGTCTCTCCCATCTATATCCTTATCATCAAATTCATTGAAAATGGCATTAGCATGCCGGGCCTCCTCGGATTGGAACTCCTTCTACCTAACTCATCTTGCAAACTAGTAATCATAGTCTTTTGCCTCTCTGTTTCGTCTCACACCTCACCAAACATCAAATTCATCCTCTTCAATTGTTGTTGTAGGGCTTGAAACCTAAAAGCTTGATTGTCAATCTTCCGTAGTGCTGATGTATCATTTTTTATAGACATTGTTTTAATATGAAAAATACATTAGTAGCAAGCAAAATATATCCTTACACCACTTGGGTTTCATACAAATATGACTTTTTACTCTAATATGCTCAACTTTGTCTTTTTCCACTCCTTGTATTTATGACTCTTTAGGAATTAAATTTTAACAAAATCAAAGAAAATAAATTCGTTTAAAATATAGATGATATAAAAACACAAATTATAATAGATGTGAAATCAATGAAACTAAGGTATTATGACCCAAATATCCTAAATTTAACTTCAGTATACTAATTTGGCCTATTTTAACAATAACAAAACATGAAAATATATGTCAACACAAACTTACTTGTTATGAGTTTTATACAAGTCAAAATTGAAACCAAAGTAAAAATGTGTCCAAATAACCCCAATTTAATATCTAATGTTATGGTACCCAAAACCCAAAGAATATTAGTATATATATGTTTTTATCAAGTTTTAATTCAACCCCCATATAAAATTAAAATTTGCAATTTAACAATTTTTTTGTGTTTTTATGGTTACTAATTTTCTATGACAGTAACAAAATCAATAGAACTTTTTTTTGTCAATGTTGCAACTAAAGGACTAAGAGAATGAAAAACACTAAAATTTAAAAGCAGAAAACTTGAAAAATTAAGAATATAACCTAATTTTTAGAGCCAATCTCTAATACTAACTAATGTGAACCCTATGAATATAAGATTCAGAACCCACAAGAAAGTTTGAATATAATATTAGAAAGCTAAAAATTAAATTTGAGATAAAAAACATGACATCATGATGACTTTGAACCGAGACGCTAACACTATTAAAATTCAAACCCCCACCCAACAATTAGCGAATTGTGTTTACCCACTGACTTGCTCTAAATCATGAAATCCTTGCAAAATATGAAAAAAATAATGAAGACAATTATTCCTCTTTTGCTACCACCTTTAGTTTCCTTTTATAGCTAGGATAATCTTAAGTAATCTTTTCCACACAAGGAAAACCTTATTGCTACCATTAAGTATCCTTATAGAAGATGGAAACTTCCAAAATATTTAGTTAAAATATCCTTGTAATGTTAGCATTAATTGCCACCACCTGTTTTTTCTTATAGAATATGAAAAGTTGTTCAAACAAAGCTACCCAATTATGCCGTTAGCCCTAAGCCCAAGTTGAGGTTGAATTGAACCTTTCTTGCCCATGGATTAGTTGATTATAGGCTTCCCATATGTGTTGAAGCCTCATTGAATTCATACTTTGCCCAAATGCTCTAAACAAGCCCATTCAATGTCTTCTTTAACTTCTTGATCCTTAACCTTATGATTGTCATGATGAGCTGATTTGTATCATCTCACATATTTGAGATGTCAAAAATATTATGATATTAAATAAAAGATTATTTTTTTAAAAAACAAATAGATTATTGTTGAAAATAATTAAAAGAACAAGGACCATTTTCATCTTTACTATTCAAAAGGCATGAAAAGCTTCATTTTGGTCATTTAATTTAATTTTTTTTTAATATTTGCTCCTTGATATTTTAGGTTTTCACATATTGATCATAAGCTTCATTTTTATATTTTAGTACTTTGATTTTAAGCTAGAGAGATGAGAGAGTCATCAAAAAAAGAAATATAAAAGATAAAAAGTTTGATCAATCACATGTTGATCATAAAAGGTTGATCTTGATAACATGTGTATTTCTTAGAGAATGGTGTTCAATGAACATGGTGTTTCTCTTTGAACATGCAAGAAAATAGATTAATGTCTGTAAAGTTTTTTCATTCAGTTGAATTTTTGGTGTTTAGATTATTAGAAGGGGATTTAGGATTCAAAATGAGTTTATTGAGGTTCTTAAGAATTGTTTTATGGTGTTTTCAGGTTAAAACAAGTTTAGAATTTAGATTTTGGTCTCAAAATACTTAGACTTTGATTTTCCAGCCTCCTCCATCGCCAAATAATTTTTGTAGTAGACAACATGTTTTTTACTGAAATTATTTTCTATTGAGTGGATGATCCATTGTCCCCTCAATAAAAAAAAAGAACAATTTCAGTCATGAGGGCTTGTTCTCCTAAGCTAAAAAAATCATTTTCTTATATATTATTATTGTTATTGCTATTATTATTATTATTATTATTATTATTATTATTATTATTATTATTATTATGGTTTTCATGAATTAGTCATTCCTTTATTTTTTTTTTCATATAGCAACATAAATGTTATGAAGACATGATTTTTTTATTTCATTTTATTTGAGATTTTCTTTTATAGATTATGATAAGTTTTTATTTTAAAAAACAAGCTACTAATTAAAAGACATGTTTTTGCCAAAAAAATGTACTAAGTGTTGTTCTAGATATACAAATTTACACATTACACTAAAATGAATATTAATTCTATGTCTTCACTTGCTTTGTTCTTGGACTTCTTTTCATTTTGCTTATCAATATATTCTTCAAATAAACCTATTTACAATAAGATAATATTTTTTTAAATTTTTATTTAATTGTTATTGTCAAAACATATAAGAATATGAATACGTCACCCAAAAGATCAACACTAAGGAAATGAGAGTTTTTTCTTGAAAAATAGAAATTCTCCTCTTTAATTTAAACTATTGATATTTTTGCAATTATCTTAAGTTTTATTAAAAAATGAGGATGCTAACAAAAAAAATATTTTTCATCAAAAAATTAAGAATAAAAAAACTGCATAAATAAGAAGTGGGGACTTTGACATAAGAAATATATTTTCTTCTTCAAAATTTAAATCCTTCAAATCTCACAGTTATTTATTTTAATTACCATAAAATTAAACAATAAATGACTTTCAAAATTTTCCCATAGCATTGTGCAAGTGTAAAATCAAAATAGGCACGTGAGCCTAGTCTTTAAGGCCTTGTCCCTAGCCTTGTTCACTTATTTTTAGTATTTTTTTAATTGGATTTTTAATTAATATCATCTTTTTTTTTTAAATTATTAAGTTTAGCTAATTTTTAAACATTAAAAAATCTTTTTTTATGGTTTCTATAATTTCATAATGCCTTCAAGAGATTATTGTAATTTATCTTTATTTTTTCCTATTAAATTTAAGATATATTAGTTGTATTTGTATTTTGCATTTGTAAGAACGAAAATCATATGTACTTAACATACATGGTAAATCTTCAAAAATATTTATATTTGTATCAATTCTTACTTCTGACTGGAAAAAGTAATTTCCCACTATAATCTTCAATTAGCGTTCATTTTATCATTTAATATATTTTTATTTCATTGTATTAAACACATACATCATCTTCTTGTCATTTTGTAAATAATAAATTTTATGATATCGAAAAACACAATTATAATAGTGGTTTCTTCTTCTCTTGTATTTGAAATTAACATGAAATCCTTCCCATAACTTATCACAAGTATATTAGCTAATACAAGCTACATCAGGATGGGTGAATCAGATGGGGACTAAAGTCTTTTAATGATTATTGATTAGGCCAGTCTAAAAAGAGAATATAATTATAACAAAAGCTAAATGGTGTGGGAAAATCACTGTAGATCAAGAGATCTTTTACTATGGATTGTAATAGTAGTTTCACTTCAATTACTCATCCTTTTGCAAGTGGATAAACGTTTTTTTTTGCTTTTTCCGACAAGGATATTCATGTTTTTTCAATTTCCAAATACAGTCAAATAACACTTTTAGCCTTAGAAAAGACAAAAAAGAAGCTTTGCCTTTAGGGGTATTTTGGTATTTTACATGGGTATTTTGTGTAATTAAGAGGACCTTGAGGGGTGTTTTAGTATTTTCACGATGTATTTGTTATTTTTAAATCAAAAAGCTGCGGGCGCATGTGTTCCTCACGCCCCAGCGAGTGGGTGACACCCGTGCCATTAAAGAGGCGCGTATGACGTTCTCTAGTGGCCAAATCTTGCCATACGTCGTCTAACTGGATGCGCAACCTTGCCTTTTTTCACATGATGTGGCGCGTGTAGACAAATAATGATTGGATTGCCACCGATGATCAATTTTTTGTGTTTTTTCTTTCTTTTCTTTCTCATGACAACTAAAGTGTACAATTATCCTCTTTGTTTGTTGTTTGCCAAATCAGACAAGTTTGCCATTCTCATGTACCTTGGGGTCTTGCATAGCTGCCAGACCCAAGGATCGTGGGCCTGGTAGCTATGCCAGACCCAGGTCGGCCTGACAACCATTTTAGACCCATGCGTTTGGGTTAAAAAATTTAAATTTTTTAAAAAGCATGATTGGACTGCAAAAACAAACATTGTCTCATTCAAGCAGGAGTTTTCATTCATATGCAGTAGAACTTAACTGAAAACTCGTTTTTGTTTGTGCAACTTATTTTATAAATTTGTTATATTCGAAGAGGAAAGAATGAAAAAAACAATATTGAGGTCTAAATAATTTATTTCAAGTCTTCAAAAATAAATTTTCTTTTTTTGTATGCATTGTGAATGAAAATATTAATTTTATGTTTCCATCCAAATGTTGGACAATTTTTTAAAGGGTTCATGCTTTTTTAAATTTGAGATGTTGCATGATTTAATTGTTAACATTTGTTACAATGAGAGTTGATTCTACATTATAACTATTAGTATATACGGAAATTTAAAATATATGATCATAAGAGAAAACTTTTGAATTGATACATTAAATTATAGAAAAAGAAAATACTGTATATGTAAAAGACTTATTGTTCTTTTGACTATCTTAATTTGTGCAATTTTGTAGATGATTTCTTCACTAAAATTAGAGATTAATAAAAAAATGGAGTGAATTTTTGGGATGCATGTGGTTAATGTCCTAAAATAGAAAAAAAAAATAAAAAAGATAAAAATATATTTGGTTAAAAAGACAAAGATGAAAATACAAAATAAATATGTTTTTAGAACAATTATAAGTGAATTTTGTAGATGATTTCTTCACTAATATTAAAGATTAATAAAAAAATTGAGTGAATTTTTGGGATGCACGTGGTTAATGTCCTAAAATAGAAAAAAATATAAAAAAGATAAAATATATTTGGTTAAAAAGACAAAGATGAAAATACAAAATAAATATGTTTTTAGAACAATTATAAGTGAATTCCTATATTTTAAAAAAAGGTGCATGGGTCTGGCATGGTTACCAGGCTTAGACCTAGACGCGGGTGTGACATAGTTGCTAGACTCAAGACGTGTGGGTCTGGCATGATGTTTGGGTTTGACATGGTTGTTAGACTTACGTTATTTGGGTCTAACAAAGAGTTGAGTGGAGATTTAAAAATTAACTCACTTGGTTAAGTTTAATAACATTATTAAAATGTTTTCCATACTCTTAATATTTTGTTTATATTTTTTAAAAAATTAATATTGACCCGCTGTGTAGTTTGTGCAAGTTAACGAGAACCCATTAGATTTTATTAATATTTATCACTTTCTTTTATAGTAGAATAAGAAGGGTATTTGAATAGTGAAGAAAAAAAGATGAGATTGTATAGCCTTTTCTAATTAATAATGTATATAAAAAAGCATTTACGCTCTTATATAT
>Ga0307509_10007574_pt1 | contig 14133 bp, 7 predicted proteins | sample 10_EM_MG_FD_202245 | JGI IMG/M metagenome (GOLD analysis project Ga0307509, IMG submission 202245) | Populus trichocarpa ectomycorrhiza microbial communities from riparian zone in the Pacific Northwest, United States - 10_EM | ecosystem: Host-associated > Plants > Roots > Unclassified | place... | reverse complement strand
TGTTCTTGCTCTCTCTTTATATTTTTGTAATGCTTAAGTTTTGTTTATATTAATCTCTTGTTTATGCTTTTAATTTCCTTTCCTTTACTTAGTTAACTTATATCTTGTTTATTTATGTTTCTCTCTTTCATTATGTTTAGCTAAGTTTATTATGTCAAAGTGAAAAGGTTACACTAATGGTGTAAGAATAAGTATAGTACAAACTTAACATGAACTTTAATGTTTGATACTAACATGTTTTGTATTTGTTCTCTTGTTCACTTTTAATACTTTGCTTGTTAAATGGTTAATCTAGATTTATATTGTATAACCCTTGGTACAACAAATACTTGGCATTTTCATAGCCCAACCATATGGTATAACCGAAGGAACTTGATTTGTTGTTAACATAAGTTATAATCATGAATACCTGACAACATTTACAAGTATTAGCATTATTCGAATAAGATAACTAATGTAATCATGTTAACAATTTATAATCCAATTGAAACCTCCTTTGTGTGTGGTTTTCAGTTGAGTAATAAAAAGAGTTTATACTATACTTGTTTGAAATACCATTAATGGATCCACTAACCTTGACAATTATTTTATATTTGTTTAAATCCTTACATCAATATCACATCTCAAAACTCTCTTCAATTCCTTTTCAGTTATTATCTATTTCTTTATTTGTAGTTTATACAGTTAACCTCCATGTGGTTCGACCCCGGTCTTGCCGGGTTATTTATTACTTCGACACTCCTACACTTGGGAGAAGACATTAACTCTTTGGTTGTGTCAATAATCTTGAAAATCCTTGTTGAAATATTCACCACCTCGATTCGATCAAAGTATATTAATACTCTTTCTAATTTGTTTTTCAACTTCAGTTTTGAATTTTTTGAACCTTTCAAAATAATTTAGACTTTCATTAAATACACATAACCATATCTAATATGGTCATCAATGATTAAACATGTTTATCTATCTATGGCATAAATTGTTATTGGTCAACATATATATGCATGTATTAGACTTAATGTAAACCTTTTTTTATATAAATATAGGACTGAAGGTAATGAGACCTCGATGAGTAATGGAAACTCGGGATGAAGCAAAATTAATAAGTGGTAGAAATAATAATAAATATGACATGTAAGGAGATGATGATCTCTTTAAATAAATATAAAGGCATTGTTAAAGTTAAAATGAGGGCTATGAATTTCATATTAAAATTCATAACATTTGCACACCTAGTAATGGGTTTCTATGGATAAAAGAATTAAAAAAAAAATAAACTGGTAACATTACCGTGAAATAGTAATAAGTTTGTAAATAAAATAAATCATAAAAAACAAAATAAATATATTTTGGAATGATAAAATGGTCCCAAGGACTTTGTGAAATAATTGATATAATGTAAGTAAGGATTGAATAAGAAAATTTGGATTTTGACGTAAAAATCACCTACTAACTAGTTTTACGCTATCGTGCATAACTTTTAATTAGACTATTAAATTGGGCTGAAATTTTACAAGGGATCTTTTCACATACTATTATACCTTGATTTAAAATATCAAGTCAATTGGAGTTCAAGAAAGACTTGCGATTTAAGCATAAAACTAGGTAGTCTACGTGAAAAATACAAACAGGCATAAATGAGTGGCAGACTTGTAAATAAATTGAATAGTGACCCTCCCTTCCTCATTAAAAATCCGACTAGCCATGGTAAAAAGAGAAAAGAAAGAAAGAAAGAAAGAGTTTGAGAGGGTGAAAATCTTAGAGAGAATTTATGAAATTAAAGGGTTTTAGGTGATTTAAAACACAAAAATCTTAAAAGGAACAAAGAAATTTCAAAAAAAAGTGAAAGATTAAAGAGTTAGAATAGAAAACATAGAGACAGAGAAAGCTTGAAATCAAAAGAGAGAAAGAAGAAAGGGAGGAAATGGCTAGATAAATTCACTTAATCTTGTCATGGAAACCATGGGTAAGTGATTCTTATGCTTGATTTTTCTTGTTTTGACGTGTAGTTTAAAGAACTAAAAGGTTAGTGTGTTGAGCTAGGGTTTATAAAGTTAAAATATGGATGTTTTGTTGGTTTAAATGTGATAATTAATTATGAATGATGTTATTAATGCTTGAAAATGTGCTATAAACCAAAGAGATTTCATGAGGATTAAAGACCATGATTATGCTAAAACTCTTAGTAAAGGAAATGAAGAAATTTCTTGTTATGGTTAATAAAAATTATGTTTAAATCATATTATATGGTCATGTATAATGTTATTAATGTATGGAAACAAGAAGGGAAAAGAAAAGAATCTAAGAAGCTATAATCTTAGACCTGGTCGAAACTTAGTAGTATAAGAGGAGGAAAGTTAATTTGAAATTCTTGATTTAAACAACTTTGGAATAGAAACATGAATGCTATAAAGATGTGTTTTAAGAATGAATTAGGTGAAACGTTCATCATCTCTTCCGAATCAAACCATCCTTGGTGTATATCCTTATTTTTTCCTCTAATGTTTTTGCTTTTTATAAGCATCAAACCTCTTCTTGAACACTCAATCTTGTCCCTTAACCTTGTAGAATTTATCTTCATCATCCAGCTCTCCATGCTAGCTGTTTTTATATTATATTCATAGCTGAAAAAAGGTGTCTTTTGTGGTAATGGTACAACTGGTTTTGAATGATAAATGGGGGTGTTCATAGCTCAAATTATAGCGTCTTTCATTTTAACCCTCGGTCCTTTTAGTCTTTTATTTTTTGTTAAATTGACTTCAAATATCATTTTTCTCTTCAATTACACCCCTGATTGAATTAATAGGATTATTAAATTTTAGTGTCTCTTCTATTTTGGTCCTTAGTCCTTTAATTCTTTCAATTTTAGTTAAATTGACTTTAAATTCTAAATTTTCTTCTCAATTAAGTCGATTGAATTAATGGAATTTTAAACTATTCCATATTTTTCACTTTGACTCTTGGTCATTCAATTTCTTCAATTATGACCAATTTCAACCCTTTTGATTTTCTTTAATTAAACCCTAAATTGCATGCCCACAAGACTTCCTAACCACCTACAAATCAAACTCTTGCAGATTGCAACATAAAACTGTATTTTATTTTATTTTAAAAAATAATTTTGAAGATTTTTTTTTAAAATATTGGAAACTTTCAAGGGGATAAAAACCGGTTTATGACATACATTTCAAGCAAATTGTCGCGGGGGGCGCGACGTCGTCTGGCGACGGCGGATGCTCGTGTCGTGCCTCCTGATGAGGGGTGTTGTGTGTTTGGAAGGTTTTTTGGATTTAATCATAAATTATGATTAATGTTTAGGAGTTGCCACCTAGTATTATGGTCACTATGAACCTATGGTCTGCGAGAGTCTAGGTAAGGGACTGGTTGTGCAAGGGGAAGACGCATCACCCCAGTGCATCCTACCTAAGGTAAGCTGTATTGTTGTTTGATTGTCTTTTCTAAGTCAGGTTTCTATTCGTTGGTCTTTTCTAAGGCTCAAGGCAGATCTCTCTTCATGAGAGAGTCTCTATCTTATCAGGTTAAATCCTAACCATTCTAAAGTCTGAATTTTAACATCGTATTTTTACACCTTGTATCTTTAATACTTGATGGTGTACTTTATCGTATAATTTTACACCTCACAAATATTAAAGTCTACATTTGGATCCTAAAAAAAAGATTGGAAAAAGATTTTTGACATGTTGGCCAAATCCTAATGGATAATCATAAACTGGTTACGATATCCATTTTTGATTTTTTTAAACATGAAAAAGATGCAATTTTTGTTTTAATGAAGATATGCTTGAAAATTTTTTAAGATTTGGCCGTATGCAATAAAATATTTTTTCTTTTTGAAAATGTTTTGAAATTTTATTTTTTTGAAATATTTCGGAGAAAACAGAGTATTTTAATACCGGAGTTGTATGTCCTCCATCTTTCAATTGCTATCAATAGAACCCCTAATTGACCCTAAACTTTTGCAATTAAGCCCCCTGATGAATTTTAATTGCAGCCCCGAAGTTACGCGCCTTTTACAATATGATCCTTAGTCTCGGATTTTGTCAATTTAACCCCTAATTGACCATTAAACTTTCAATTTCTTCAATTTCACCCTGGTTTTTTTGTCAATTAAGCCCCTAAAGTCTGACGTCTTTTGCAGATTGGTCATTGGCTGTCAATTTCTTCAATTTAACCCCTAATTGACCCCAAAACTTCAATTTTCTTGCAATTTGGCCCCTAATTTCAATCAATTAACTTGGTAAAAATTAAATTTGGTCTCTTAAAATTCCAATCTTCTCAATTAAGCCCAAATTAAGCTTCCAAACTTAATTTTTCACCAATTAAGCCCCAAATAAAATTAATTTGACCTATTTAAAGTATAATTAAGTCCTTGCACTTAATTAAATCATTCAATTGGACCCAAATTAATTCTTAAACATAATTAAAATTTAATTTTCCCCATGATTAAATCAAATTGGCCTATTAAAAATTTAATTATGTCACTGGACTTAATTTTTATGCAAATTCGTCCAATAATCATTTAATTTGACCTTGAATTTGCATTTTTTTTCCATTCTTGGGCATAATGGGGTACAATTAGGCCTTGAATTTCCTTTAAAAATTGCAGCTTGATTTCCCGGCCTGCTTTCTCCACGTTGCCAGCCTTTATTTTATTTTTTGATTTTTATTTTGAAAAAAAAAATTGATTTTTGGGGAATAACCCAGAATTGGGTTATGACACAAATTACAATTTCTTCACAAAATACATAAGAACTTTCAAACTTCCAAAATTCCATTTTGCTAGATACCAACACCAATATGATTTAAAATCTAGAAATGACATGTAATCAAGCAAAAATAACAATTTTTGCTTGGATAGAGACATCTTATATGCAAATCAACAATAACTTAAATTGTAAAAACATCATAACATTGTTAGAAACCTAAGAACCTAAGAAAAAAAAAAGGAAAAAGACATCAACAACGTGTATGATTTTAGAGAAGAATCTGGCACTCATGAAACCACTATATAAAATGAATGAAGAACGCATAAGACCGGGAAAGCCTTAACTTGAAAGTCCATCATAAAGAATAAACCAAACCTATGGTTACTATGACATACAATAATGATGATACAATAGACAAGTAAGGAAATCAAGAAAACATTATCAAAGAGTTATATATAAGTTAATTTTTCAATTCCTAAAAAAACAAAGCAAGACAATAAAAACATTAACCTTATGGAGCAAGTTAAAGCTATAACATGCATATAACGACATATAACAACGATGATACAATAAATAGTAATTAGTAGTATAGGGTAAAAATATGCTATAACGGTAATAAGAACTTGCCAATAGAAAAGTCTTGCAACATTGGAGAACATAAAGAATAACATGGATAATGATAGGGTAATCGAGAACAAATATAAATAAATAAATAAGGCTAGTAAGAAAAAAAAAAGAAACAGACTTAGTTTAGCTTGAAAAATTAATGGTCTCATTAAGGTTCTTCGATATGATGTGATATAAAACAATAAGAGTTCAACAAAAGCAACACCATTAAAACACAAAAAGCTAAAGTTGAACCTATTTTCAATGTGAAAAATGTAGCTTGATTGTAGCTAAGGGTAAATTCAATAACAAAAAAGCTATAAATTGACCAGCAAAAGACAAAATATTATTGAGATTTTGGATCATACTAAGTTACATTTCTTTCAAAATTTTAAAATTATTATAACCAAGTATCGTTTAAATTATAAATATTGAATTAATGCCTCCATAAACAAACCAACAAAATCCTCAAATCTTTCATCATAAGAGAATTAACAACACATTTTAGCTTCTTGATGGGGGTTATAAATTAAAATATGTATAGAGTTAATGAGGTTTCAATACTTCTGTGTGTTTATACTAATATATTATGGTTCTACACACAATGAACAACATTGTTATATATAAGACTCCCATGAACAATAATTGTTTTATTTTTAATATTGATTTTACCTACACCAAGCCAAAAAAAATACATCTTAGATGACTACCAAATCGAAGGCAGATTTTGCAAAATCTACATCTTCTTAGACGTCCTAAAGATTGAGAAGCATATTAAAGTATAATATGACATACCTCATCAATTTATTATTTGTTTTTTGTAATTTTCATAATCTAAATGACATCATAGATAGTCAAAGCTTTTATAATGTTCTCATAACAAACTATAGTGAATGCATAAAAAAAAGCTGAGAAATCATTATCAAAATCACCCTATTAAATACTACAATAATTTTTTTATTTAAAAAAAATTTACTGAGAATGGGTTGCAATTTCATTTTGGCATAAGATAAAATTCTAGCTTGAACAAAATTCAACAAAAATGGTGTAAGTTGTTTTAGGAATTTCTTAATTAAGAAGAACAAACTCAATTACACATCTAAAAATACATAAAAATAGAAAAGGAAAGTGATTTGCTTGTTAGTTAGCTTGCTTAGTTGCATGAATGCGATGATAATACAATGCAAATAAAGAAAGGTTAAACATTTACCAATCAACTTGTCATTAATGCTAATATAGATTATATAAACTACAAATTCTTAAAATCTCTAATTAAACCCATAAAAAAAATATGAAATTTAATAAAAAAATACCAAGTAAATACATTCCTTTATCAAAAAAATTACAAAATAAACTTAAGTAAGTTTTTTTTTTCTTTTTTTGTTAAAAAAAAACAAGGCAATGGTTCTATTTTCAACGAAAAAAGTAGATTCTTTTAATATTCATGCATGAAACATCTATCAATGCATACAACCTAAATAAAAAAATTTCAAATCTTATAAACACAAAAAACATAATTTTTTTAGTTTTATCAACTAATTTAAAAACAAAAAATATATAAAGAAAAAAACCTCTCAAACTTTCAATAAAATAAAAGGAAAAAAAATAAAGGATTTAACAATATCATTATAGCTATAAGACTATAACTTGTAAAGATTAAACATAGAAGAAAGAAAATATGATTTACTTTTTTTTTAATATTCGACAACCTCCACTCCATCTTAGAAGTAACATAACCAGAATCACCATCCTTATCATCATTGACGCCAAAACAAGGCCGTTTCCAAGACTTTTTCTTTTTTAACATCATTTACTTCCCTTCCTTTTCTTTGGTATGTTTGGTAATTTCTTTTCTCTGATTTCTTCTGTTGGTTGGGTTTTAAAAAAGAAGAAGGTGAATTGAACACTGCCACCATCACCACCATCTTTATTACTAACTTGAGAGTTGACCCTCTATGTGTATATTTTTTGTAACACTCCACCTCACTAGCAAGATATTGTCCGTTTTGGGCCTCCTAGTCCACCCAAATTCAGGGCTTCCACCCAGGTCCCCCTCATGGTTTTGTTCTTGGCAGCCACGCATGACCCCAAAACACGTCTTACTAGTCAAGGTGAGCATGCACTTATAAGGCCCTGGCTCTGGACGCTCGCTTCCGATGTGGGATCTTACAATCTCCCCACCTTAAGACGAGCCGTCCTTGGCTCTGATACCAAATGTAACACCCCACCTCACTAGCAAGATATTGTCCGCTTTGGGCCTCCTAGTCCATCCAAATCCATGGCTTCCACCCAAGTCCCCCTCACGGTTTTGTTCTTGGTAGCCACGCATGACCCCAAAACGCGTCTTACTAGTCAAGGTGAGCATGCACTTATAAGGCCCTAACTCTGGACGCTCGCTTCCGATGTGGGATCTTATATTTTTCTTCTTCAACGTGCATTCCTCCAATCCTTCTCTCAATTCTATTTCATTTGTAAAAAAAGGTGAATTGAAAGATGTAATAGAGAAAACAAAAGAAGGAAAAAAGTGGTAGGCATGCTTCCAAGTCTTTTAGAGCATAGAATAAGAAAAAAATCCCATTGCAATATGTAAATCTATATTAATAATGAGTATGTGTATACAATAAAAGTGCGATCAAATTAGTTTTTCTATTATAACTATAATTATATTATAATTATAGTAATAATATGATGGTTCTTATGTTCATCATTGTGTTGGAAACCTAAAAGCTCCATTTCTAATATTTCTAATATGGACTAAGTTGATCTCTTTGTATTAATTAAAAACCAAGCATAAGGTTTACTTGTGATTTGCATCAGGTTTCCTTAGAGTTAGATCATTGTCTAACAAGTGATGTCTATTAAATGTTTGCTTATTTATTTCAATAAAACAAGATGCGAGTTATCTATAAATTCTTGACCATGAGACCTTATTTTGTTAACATTATTTCTTATGATAAGCAATAAGTTCTTACCAAAAATTTCAAGAGTTCTAGGTAAGAGTCTAATTGTTCTAAGTAAAAGAGTCATTACCTAGTTTATGGTAACTAAGAAACCCTAATTATTCTTTCAAATGTTCTAGATAAGAGGCTAATTATATAATAAGAAAGATAATGATCACCCTATATATCCTACATAAGGTAAATTGCATTGTTTTTTGTTTTAAAATGAAATATTTTTATTATGCTTAAGGATTACCTAAACCTACATGTTTTTTTTTAATTAAACTAAATAGTGGTTTTGGATTTAGGTTCGATGATGACATCATCCCAATTTTGACCAAAAAACAAGCTTTGGACCTTACATAAACATGTAATTGCCAATTCGAATACTTGATAATCGACATTCAAGGATAAAAGCCAAGGATGAGTCATCTAATCCTAAGTTGAGTTCTTAAAATAAATGACAGCAAATACGCGACATGAAAAACAAAAATATGGAAATGATATAATAAGAGTTATGGATGTGTATTCACTAATTCTATTACCTTATAGTCAAAATCCAAGGATATGAGCCATTTAATGAGTCATTTGATCCTCGATTGAGTCTTTATATAAAAGACAATAAATACACGGACACAAACAAAAAAAAATCACAAACATAACAAAAGACACAAACGTGTAACGACCATTTTTTTATTATCCAATGATTAACATCCAATGATAGGAGCCAATAACGAGTTCTCTAATATTAGGTTGAGTTTCGACTAAAAAAAGATAAATACATAGACACAAATTTGATAATCATATATGCATCGAGTTTCCACACAAGACCAGTCACTTATGCATTGGATAAACCAATTTCAAATCCACTCCTTCCAACCCTATGCATGGTATTGATTTCCATCCTTATTTCACCTTATACAAATATCATATCCCCAACGGTTTCATACCTCTAGAGTTGTCATGCAACGACCTGAACCTATAACATATACACAACAGTCAATAATGTTACAAATCATTCAAAAAATAAACAAATATCAATAATATTACTAATTATTCAATAAATAAATAAATTAATGTGTTAGGGTTAAAAAGCAACTATAGGAGCTGCTAATGTTAACTGGAACCCGTTGAGAATGACCTAAATAGTGGCAGCATATAGGTTGTATGCGTGAAGGGATAAACTAGATTGCGAGGCATCATTGCACATATCAACAAGGATAGGAGGCATGTGGGCTAGCAGATCAAAGCTTGCTCCTCCTTCTCTTTTTCCTTCATACACGAGCAATGTAGTCCATTACCACCTAATATAGGAGATCGACAAGGATAAAGTTTTGGCTAACTATTCTTTTCTAATGAGGGAACAACTAAGTTTTGGCTGAATTTTCTTAAAGGTTAGAAGGCAGTGATCAGACTAATTTAGTGAGGAAGAGGATTTGTTGCTATTGTGCCCCTCAATTTGGCTTGGTGGCTGTTGCGGTGAGGTTGTCGGGTTTTAAGTGAGAGGAAGAGAGGGTTATTGCTGATGTGGTAGTGAGAGTTGAAGAAGCTTCTGCCATATAAGTTGTTATCTATTTCACCTGATTCTGATTTGACAACTGTGAGTGTATGAAGGAGTAAAGGATGTGGTTGTTAGGGTTTTGATCTTTATTCCTCTTTCGTGTTTTTATTTGTTGTTTTTTTTGTGTGTTTTTCTAGTGTTTCTCTCTCTTTGTCTATTTTTTTTTTATCTATAACTCAAGCCCCTACTTAAAGTGTTGAACCCTCTAGAAAATAAAACCCATTAATTAATTAGAAGATTTTTTTTTATTTTTCCTATTAAATGAAAATCTTAAATTTTAGGAGTTTTAAAGATAAAATTTTCCATCCTTAACCATGATGATCTTTTTTTTTTCTAGACCGTAATTGGTGATTTCCTAAATATCTTTAGTATAAATTTTCCATGTGGTCTACCTTATTCCTAATTATATTTGAGTCTTCATTTTATATAAAAAAAATGATCATCTTTTATTTTAAATTTGATATTGCAGTATATTATTTGATCTTCCAAAACTTTGTTGTTTATTTTGGTTTTTTTTTCTTTGTTTTTTTTCTATTTCACTCTCTAATTTTTTTTTTTTAAAGAGGAGTTAAAAATAGGTTATAATAACAATAATAAAGTGTGATTGAGGATGGATGAAGATGTTTGATTGAAAAATGTGATTGTTGTTTTGAAGTTTACTAGGAAGTGGGGAAAAGGAAGCTATTTTTTTTCGAGTAATATAATATCATAATAAAAATTAGTGGTTGGACAAGCAATTACCCGTTGCAAGTTATTATTTCTTTCGTATAAACTTTATATTTTGTATCTTATTATTATTTTTATTTCAATTTTAATTAGTTTGAATATATTTGTATGCGCCACCGAGACATTTAACGAAAATTGTTATCATTATTCTTTTTGAACACATTTTTAACGGATGGGTAAGATTGGAATAATCAGATAACAAAGTAAAGGACGAAATTAATAAAAATAATTAAGTGAAGGATGCTTTTGTAGTTAACCAATTAAAATTTAACCCAGCAACAATTGTATTGATGGTATTGGAAGCGTAATTCATGCGGCTAAAAAAATGTCCTGTAACTAATTAGCAAAGTTATTAAATATAACTGGGTATTAAACAGATTTATTTATATTTTAATAAATTTAATTTAAATAAAATTATTTCAGAATTTAGAAAAATAAAATGATATTCTGAATTATTTTATAAAAAAATTAAATTAAATTTTAATCAGATAAGTGGATTCGGGGAGACGTGCAAAAATTAGGATGATTTTAAAATCATTAAAATCCGGTCCAAATAATAATTTGTTTTTCAGCGCGAAATAAATAAAATGGCAAAGGCGCGGTCAAAACCCTAGAAATCGGAATATATAGATAAATATAAAAAAAAGATACAACATACAGAGACAGAGAGGACGGAATCTGCTAAAAAAGTCACTCTGATTTAACATTTCTCGCTCTACATCATTCACTTTCTAGGTAATAATCCAATCGGAATCTTTACGATCTTGCCCTGATTGCATAATTTTGTTTGCTAATTAGGGTTTTTACTGTTTTGATTTGGCCAGATCTAGGGCTTATTTGACTAACCATTGCTTATTTGATCAAAAGTTGTTATCTTTTTCTTGAAAAGAATTCATAATTTCTTTTAGTGGATGTTGGTTTTCTTAGTTATTTATGAAGTTCAAAATATTATGGATCGAAGTTTTTTGTTTTTAGAATTTTGATTATATTGTGTAATTTTGATGGGGTTGTTGTAGAAAGTAGTCTCTGTTGATTGTAATGGCGGGGCAGAGGAATAGTTACGGGAAGCGGGCTCATTCGCAGTCAGATTATGATATTGGTGGAAATAAGAGGAGAAATTCCGGTGATGATAGAGAACGTTTTGTTATTGATTCGCAAGATACTGTGTATCGGTATTTGTGTCCGGCTAGGAAGATTGGGAGCATAATAGGAAGGGGAGGGGAGATTATTAAGCAATTAAGGATTGACACTAAGTCAAAGATTAGGGTTGGTGAAACAGTGCCGGGCTGTGAAGAACGTGTTGTTACCATCTATAGCCCGAGTGATGAGACTAATGAATATGAAGACAGTGGTAATTACATTTCTCCTGCACAGGATGCTCTGTTCAGGGTGCATGATAAGGTTATTGCAGAAGATTTGCAAGTTGAAGATGACTCTGAAGGAAGTCCACAAGTCACCGCAAAGCTTCTTGTACCATCTGATCAGATAGGATGTATTATTGGGAAAGGTGGGCAGATAGTTCAGAACATACGCAGTGAGACTGGTGCAGTGATCCGCATTCTCAAGGATGAGCATTTACCTCCTTGTGCGTTAAGCTCAGATGAGCTTGTACAGGTATTCCTATTTTTTTTTTGCCTGCCCTTGTTTCCATTAGCAATTTCACATGGTACAATGTCTTTGTTCCTTTTTCAAAAAAAAATTCCGCTTCATTTTTTTCTTAGTTCTGGAACTTGTTTAAGGGAACAGGTTATAGACAATTACAGTTATTGGACCAAAATAAATCTTGCTTTTATGATTGTGACAAGTCATGCTCTGATCTGGTATGTCATCTGGGTTCCTTTTCTTGGATGCCGTGAATTAAACTTCCTTTTTGGGAAGGGTCTTCTTCCTTGGACTAGTTAATGATGTTTGGGGATTTGATACTTGCTCAGCAATGTGTTTGGATCCCTTTCATCATCGTCAAGTAGGCATTCATTGGATTTGAGAGTATAGACTCAAGCTTTGTACAATGAATGAGGCCTGTAATTTTTCCTTTCCTTTTCTCATATAATTGTTGTTATTGGTGGCCAGATTTCTGGTGAAGCTGCAGTTCTCAAAAAGGCTTTATATCAAATAGCATCTCGCCTTCACGATAATCCATCACGGTCTCAGCACTTGCTTGTTTCTGCTGTTCCAAATGTGTACTCTTCTGTTGGTTCCCTGGTAGGTCCATCTGCAGCTGCCCCAATTGTTGGAATTGCTCCTCTCATGGGTCCTTATGGTGGTTTCAAAGGTGATACTGGAGACTGGTCTCGATCATTATATTCAGCTCCAAGAGATGAACTTGCTTCGAAAGAATTTTCACTTCGTGTGGTATGTCCAACTGCCAACATTGGTGCTGTAATTGGGAAAGGTGGTACCATCATCAACCAGATCAGACAGGAGTCTGGAGCAACAATCAAAGTTGATAGTTCAGTTGCTGAAGGAGATGATTGCTTGATAACTATTTCAGCGAAGGAGGTATAATACTTGTATATTCTTTTAAATCCCTCTTTTGGGTCTCTGTTGAGTTCCTTTGACATTGTTTATGATGGATTTCTAATTGTTCTATACCAGATCTATGATCACTATTCTCCAACAATAGAAGCAGCCGTACGTTTGCAACCTAGATGTAGTGAGAAAATGGAAAGAGATTCAGGTCTTATCTCTTTTACTACCCGTCTACTTGTGCCCTCCTCTCGAATTGGGTGCCTTCTGGGTAAAGGAGGAGCTATTATAGATGAGATGAGGAAACTTACCAAAGCTATTATTCGAATACCTAGAAAGGAAAATCTTCCCAAAGTTGCATCTGATGATGATGAGATGGTGCAGGTAAAGAAATATCTCTAATGGTTATTGAATTGAAATTGTTTTTGTATCATCTTTCTGGGCCTGTGGCTTATGTTCCTCGAGTTAATGTAATATTGAGACCGGTCCTCTTACTTTTGACCACAAGATTGCTGGAGACCTGGATGTTGCCAAGGATGCTCTCATACAAATAAGTCGACGGTTAAGAGCTAATGTTTTTGACAGGGAAGGTGCAATGTCTGCTATTCTACCAGTTTTACCATACCTTCCTGTCTCAGCTGAAGGTTCGGAGGGTCTAAATTATGACAGTAGAGATGGTAAAAGACATGGACGTGGAAGCTCTTATGCTGGTGGCTATAGCTCAAGTGATTATGCTTCTGGTGACGGTTATGGTAGCTATGGTAGCTCACAGGTATTGATTTGTAGATGTGATAATATTACACATACATATTGTTTTAGACTTGCTGCATATTGAGGGAGTGGTTTCCTTTGTTTCCTGCTCTTAGCCTTTTTCCATATTTTGAACATGTGCTATAATGCTATTTGACATGGAAAACGAGTAAGCTGTAAAATTTGCCAATACTTGTTCATACCCGCTCATTTTGCAAGTTATTGCTTGACTTGAATAGTGTTTATCCATGTCTTCTGTAGATTAATGCTAGTGGAGGTCCTTATGGAGCCTATGGAAGTTATTCTTCAGGACGCACTGGTACTTCCGGGTAAGAAATATTTTGTCATGTGCCATTGT
>Ga0307509_10007573_pt1 | contig 14135 bp, 16 predicted proteins | sample 10_EM_MG_FD_202245 | JGI IMG/M metagenome (GOLD analysis project Ga0307509, IMG submission 202245) | Populus trichocarpa ectomycorrhiza microbial communities from riparian zone in the Pacific Northwest, United States - 10_EM | ecosystem: Host-associated > Plants > Roots > Unclassified | place... | reverse complement strand
GCGAGGTGGGAAGATGAAAGAAGCCCTGACGTTTGGTGAGAAGGAACCGGCGTCAGGGCAGGAGAGTCCTGGATCTGAAGGCGTCAGGGCGGGAGAGTCCTGGATCTGAAGGCGTCAGGGCGGGAGAGTCCTGGATCTTAAGGCGTCAGGGCGGGAGAAGCCTAGATCAGGCGACGTCAGAACGCAAAGGCGGTGCACCAGACGCAGTCAGGAGGCACAGGACGTAGGGGTCCGTGTCGGGATGGCGTCAGGACGGACGGCGCTAAGTAACGCAAAATCAGGACGCAAGGTCGGATCGACGTCGCGTCCTGATTCGCGATTAGCGTTCGGGCGTCAGGTGCGTCAGACGCACAGGACGCATAGGACGCAGGGTATTATTTTTGCTGATGTGTCCAGACAGAACCCGGTACTGAGAAGGGTGTCCAGACGCACCAGACGCAACCAGATGTGGCGCCTGAGTACAGGACGCACCGGACGCACTCGACGCCATGTCCACACTACGAGAGTCAGGACGCAACACCACAGTATCTCACGCACAATGGCTTTTTGCTGATGACACTGTTGCCATCCACACCTTTTCATCACCTCAGAGTGCGCTTACATAACATACAAGGGAGCGAATCCGGCCTTTTTCTACTGGTTCTTTCTTCTCCCCTTGGGATTCCTAGAAAGTTCATTGGCCTAAACGTCCTCTGTCTTGTCCAGTGTCCGGTGGCCTTCCCGGTCCCACTACCTTCGGGGATGGCCGGAAGGCAAGTAGTCAGAGTCGATCATTGCTACTCGCCCAAGGCAATTTTTTCGCAGAATTTTCGCAAACATATTTCCTAATTAGGAAATTTGCTAAATAGGCAATTTTTTCCGCAGAGGTCCGAAAATCTGTCTTAGGCCAAGTCTTAGGCCATTTTGGTATCTGAGAGTTCCGTCACTTCGGTAGGCATCGCGCTCTGCACGCGGTTAACCTTAGGAACTTGCTCTGACATGGACGGTGGAGGTGTGTGAATAGCAAGTGTTGAAGTGCGTGGTTTCCGGTGAGGTTAGGGGTTTCCCCTATCCTTATAAGCGAAGGTAGTTGCTATTCCGATTGGCTTCCAACATTTTCTCCTGGTGTGGTTCCCGAGAGTCCAACGTGTATATTGTTTTTCCTACTTTCATTTCTCTAGCACAACTTTAGCGATTCGTTCATGAGCTTTCTTCCAGTCGCTATGTTTGTTCTTGGAATTGTTTCCAGCTCGTTTCACTGTTGTTGTCCATGGGAATTTCCATCGAGAAGTATTTTCCTTTCGCAGTTTGTTTTTATTCTTTTTCTTGAATTTTGTGTGAATCCTTTTTTTGACCCATTGGGTTTGTGCTTTGGAGAAGGGTTGTGCGGGGTCGATATCGACTTTGATAATTTTCAATGTTTGAGAAGTCCTCCTTCCCCCCTCCAAGCTTCCCGCAATCTTTCTATCCAGTGATCATTATCGTTAAACTTAATGTGAGATATTCAACTAATGATATCCTGCGGAAGTTTGCTTTCAACTTTGGCCCTCCACACTATTCCTGTCAGGTCGGCCTTAATGTTGAGATTTTCGTGGAGTAGGAGGTATGTATCAATTCTGCCCTTATAGATAATTTGGTCCATTTCTTCTACAGCTCGTTATTCCTCTTCGATACTGATATACCTTTAATAATCACTTGCCGAAAATGATCCCATGTAGAATAGCTAGGAGCTTGCGTGAAACCACATAAACGTCCCATTACCTTCCGGTATTTCTCCGAAAAAGGTGCTACTTTATGTCCCATAGTCTTGCCTAAGGCAAATACGATGCGATGTGAGTGATTTTCCCCTTGAGTAGGGTTTCGATCAAAGTAGTCTTCACATGCGGTTAACCAGTTTCTTACATCTTTGTTATCTTCCCCTTGAAAACAATAGGGACTTTCCGCCGCGTTTTTTCATCGGTCGTTGAGAAGTACTGAACCTCTGCATACATTCTAGCATTGCCCTAGTACGGGAGAAGGATCCTTTAGAAGTGATGGTCTTCAAGCGTTCCGTTCCGGACGTCCGCCTCTTCTGCCCCTGCTATCACCTCCATTCTTATCCTTATCATCATTATCATCATCGTCTGGGTCCAGATCTCCACCCGTATGACCTGGTCGAGGTGGAGGTAGCTTGTTTCCTCCTCGATCTACTTTCTTTCCTTTAATCTTTCGGGGAGTTGATGCAGACTGTTTGTCAGTGTTGATACCTGCGGTGGTATCCAAGGGTTTTGTTGACCTGGGCTGGAAGGTCCGGGGTCACCACCACGACCATTGGTTGGTGGAATGGTATAGTCAGGGTTTTCAGCACGATTGCGGCTTCCAGTTAAGGTTTGTATTAATGCCTGAAATTCAAATTGTTCCTTGTCAAGGAGGTCTCGGGCTTCTTGACAATCCTTTTCTTGCCGAGTAGCGGAATCATATTTTTATTCCTTCAGTAGCTGATTCGCTCGTTCCTTGTGATCATCGAGGACTCGTTGCCAGGTACTGTCCTAGTTTTTGAACTTATCTTTTAGTTCGAGAACTTTACGTTCCAGAATCTTATCCCGGTCTTCTGCCAATTCCATATCCTGTTTCTTTTGTACTTCCTGTCATTTAAATTCTCCCGCCATTCCAGCTGTTAGATGTTCTCGGTCAACTCGTGTTGCCCCTTCCACCGTTAACAATGCTCGCCTGGCATCACTTAACTCCTTGTTTACAATTGTTTCGCCTTTTGCTAACCATGTTGCTAGAAATTGTAGGTTTCCATATTGCACCCTAGCATTATATGATAATGCTTCAAGAGCTATTTGATTTTCATCGCGACTCTCATGTGTAGTAAACGAAATAAAGTGAAATGCTTGGGCAATTTGTTTTTTAAGGAGTTCGGTAAGGTTTGTGGGGTTCCTTGAGTGTTTTCAGAAATTTGAACGCGTTGCAGACTTTCCAATCTGGAAAGGTACGATTGTGGATCTACTTATGGCTAATGAACCCGGTCCAGAGGAACTCGTGAGAGAGCCAAATGATGGGGCGAATGATGAAGCAAGAGGTGTTGCGCTTTCATCATCTCCCATAGGATCATCAGGAGATTCATCGTGGAGCAGGTTTCAAAAGGAAAAGATGAACCAGGTTGGTTTTCCATAATTAGTATTCAAGGATATTAGATGTCCCTATTTAACAAATCTGATAACACTAGGTTTTGGTCTTTCGCCTCTTTGAAGTAAATGGGTGACGAAAGGACGCGTATTGCGTGTGAGACAGGTTTTGCTCAAGAGAATCAATATATTCCTGCTAGCTTTCGGAGATTTGATCAAAGCGATCAACCGTGGGAGAAAGATTAACAATGGTCTCTGGGGTTGATGATCGGGAGGGGAGGGTTGGTGGGGGAGAAGGAGTGGAGCACTGTAATGTGAATCCACCTTCTGATTCTGGCTCCCAATCGTCCACGGGTGCTTCGGTTGGTTCAGATGTGTCAATGGCAGTCTTAGTAGGGTTTTCGAGAATGAAAAAAATATAGTATAGGATCAGACAGGGAATCAAGTGCGATAGCATAAGGTCGGTAATGGGCATTGGTGACAGAAGAATAACAATATAGTGGTACGGGGTATCTAACGCGGTGGGATTCCAAGCTAACTAGGCCGAGGATATTCGAGACAACAGATAAATAGTCAGGAAGGTGTGTAGGTAATTGTTTGGTAAAGGTAAAGTAATAAAGTTTAGTGAAATATCAAAGAATTAGAATCTAACTCGATTAACTTGATATAGTGTTAAGGTCTGTTCTCCCTTGCTTGATGATTCTTCAACCACCGGGGGAGAGGCCTCTATTTATACTAATGTTCATGCTACTTCGACTTGTCTAGTTCAGAAGTATCTTCTAAACAATTCAATTTGTCAGAACAAAATGCAAACACTGTTTGACCCTGAGAACTTGCCCAGCTCGACTCACAGGATCTCCCAAACTGCTATTTCATCTCGGGGTGTCCCCACTCCACCAGTAGCCAGTTTTGGATCTCTTCCTCATAATAGACTATAAATGAATATGCGGCCCAAATGTCTACATACCAATAGTAATATGGAATATCGACTGATCAGTTCCGATATCCAGCTATCAAAGCATTATGCAGCTAACGCATAGGCAACTAGAAAATGAGAGGAGTAGTATTCTCTAACTATGGTTCCAATCAGTTAAACATATCTTGAAACGTGCTCGCATTTAGTATTTTGAGTTGTTTGCCAGATGCCTCTGTAAAGCTCATAACTTCAGGAGCTTGGGTTCGGATATATGGTGATCCTATGCAGCCATATACCTCGCTCTTAAATATTAGGTAACCTATTCCCGCTAGGGTAATTGTATCAGTATATCTGCAGCCTTGCGTAGCTTTGCACGTATAAACTGGTGAAGCTGAATAGGCACGAGGTTAACTACTGATGGAGCGTCAACCAAGATCCTCATGATACCGAACCCTCCGTTCTCTTTATTGACTATTCCCTTGGGATAGAAGTTAATAAGCTCCCCCAGATTCTGATCAGTAACGACAGCTGACACCTCCTGTTCGTCCAGGACTTCCTCAATTGTAACCATTTTCCCTTTTCCTTTTCCCTTCCCTTTATTGCACCTACGTTCCTGAATAGATTGATAACAAATATCCCGCTTAATGGAAGGAGGCAAATTGAAGAAAGCTCCCCAATCGAGACCCGTAATGGGAGAGTCACGAAATGCGCCAACAAAATCAAACTTCTCTCTGAATGCTATCATTTCAATTTGTTTCCGATGTCCACGAGGCTTTGCCTTAGCTTTCTGCCTCCCTGGATTCCCCTCTCACCCTGTTCATCATGGGCTGCATAGGTTGTCTGGTGGGGTGGTCTTGCGAGCCCCTGTTTACCACAAAGCTCAGGTCGCATTTGACTGAAATAGCGGGCTCGCTCTCGGGCCATGACTGGTATGACATCATCATCATCCTCAAATGATTCATCAGTTCCATCTGATTCGAGATCGTCGCCCTTATTAACTTCCTCTTACACTTGACAAACTCCCTTTAATCAACTGCCTACTTGGTCGTTGTGGCTGTCACCTCCGGGACTTTGCCTGCCTCGATTGCTGACATCTTTACCGCAATTTCTTCCCCACCCTGACATTCGGGCCTAAGCCTCTTATATGTGCTGGTGGTTGTAGTAGTTGAATATTCTCTGAGTGCCATAAATCCGCACCAACTGGGTCTTGTCCAGTTGGCGTATGAACCGGACCCTGAGGTCTCATTTTTGAGCACTATGGACGGCCATGCCTCTCCTTGCCAGAATTGTTGCAAATGACCAGGTTCTGTGCCGGATAATACACTGCTCCGTTCAGCCTAACAATAGGCTCCGATATTGAATTCCCCTCATACATACGCGAGGTATTCTGGACAAAATGCGAAGGTTCTGTCTGACATCTCACCAGATTATAAAAGTGTGCATTATGAGGGCCTCAATGTCTAGCACTCTGGTGGGTACTGTTCAATAGTTGTATGTTATGTTAGTGGTATTCCTGATTGTATTTGACATATTCCGACACTGCATTTCACCTATTGAGATATGCAGAAAGGCGAGTAGTTGTGTCGCCAGCCTTTCCCTGTTTGTAGGCATATCGAGCAGAAGGTGGAAGTCTTCCGTAGTTGGCTCCGATAGCATACGTATTCCGAGGTATAATATTGGCCTCAGGCTGATTAGGCACAATGGGAGTGCTAGGTGTAATAGCCACCTGTTGAATTTTCATCATGTTCTCCATCATACTGCTAAGCCTCCTCACATGCTCCTTCACAGAATCTCCTTACCCTTGCGACCTTTCCTGCTCTTACTCTTTGACCTTTGCTCCCTTCTACTCCTTCCCTTCTTCAACCTTTCCCACCTGTTTGACTTTCTTGTCTTCCGGGCACAAGAACAATAGTCATCGGAATCTGACTCATCATCACTCTCCGAATTGTCTGTGTCACTAGACTCATTATTATTGTTGTTGTCATTATTCTTATCGTTATCATCCCTCTTGCGCCCATGAGACTTGTAGCCTTCGAGTTTCAACTATGAGGCCAAACGTATAAGACTTTTAATAACATTGTACGGGGTCTTGCAGGAACGAGTGTTGCAAAAGCTCGAGATCGCCAAAAGTGTATAGATCGACTGGTGAGACCATCAATATAATAATCGATCAAAATATCGTCGTGGTGTTGTAACCCAGCCGGCTTCCTTCTGAACTCAAATCTTGAATGAGAACCAGATGACATCCTGATCACCTTGCTGAAACCCTCTCATGGTAGAAAGGATGTCTACTTTGGCCAAGTCATCCAGCTCACCGTCATGAAACTGTTGAATTAACGTATTCTTCAATTTTTCCTCATTCCAAAAGACATCATAATCAAGAACATTTATAAAGTTAGTGACGACAGACTGCAGCAAACATGAAACCTGTATTTCGGCGACTGACCTTCTCTTTGAATTCAGCGTACTCCCGTCGTAGTCCTTCCCAAGCATAGTATACCACAAGTTCACCCTGCGCAGAACGTCCTTGATCCTAGTACCACCTTCACCCCTAGATGTCAACCTCATTCCCGATGGTGGACTCATGACTATCACAGAGTGCGGTGTATTGTCCTTTTCCTCCCTCAATAGAATTTATAATGGCGATCAGGCGTACTTCAAAGAGTTTAGAGGGTTGTGCTCATGCTGAGGTGGTTCAGAGTAGATGTCGTAATTCACTTCTGGATCGAGTAAGGCCTCTGTCGCAATTGAGAACCACTTGCCGTTCTGCTTGTACTATAATGTGTTGAGCTTGTTGTCTCCTATTGATGAGCTTTCCTCTGCCTTACGTGAGTCTGAGTATACTGGGTCGGTGATCACAGGCTCCTCCTCAATTGCCTTCTCTATTGTGACGGCCAGTATGCACAGATCAACTGGCTAGTGCCAAATGCCTTGCCTGCCAAACAGGTTCACTTCTTCAACTCAATCTATTAAGCAAACTTTACAACTCTCCCAAACTAGTTGCAACTTTTAGTATCAAGATCTCTACCAAATAGTTATAGTAGAGACCAGTGTATGTTGCTCAGCGGAAGCGCAAGTCAATAACAGTAACTTAGCAGAAGCGGTTCAATTATATAAAGCGTGTTTTTCAACTAACAAGAATGCGGGAGCGGGTAGGCAGCCTGAGGTTCGTCAAGTTAAACACCAATACAGTTCAGAGCACCACTTGTTGGGCTGATTTCGCAGGCCCCCTTTAGTTTGAATAGTGTGCCGTGCATCCGAAAATCCCCCTCCTGTGCGTTTGTGTGACATATTGACAAACCGGATGACAAACTCGTGGAAAGTTGACTACATGATGTATTGCCTAAAGGCCTTCACAAGGGTGAGGTACGGAGCAATAAGCTTGAACAAATTAAGAAGCAATGAAAAGGTACTTGATTGGCTTACTTTCCTGAGTGTGGTTGTTCATTGTTAGACTAGTCTACATGAGAGGTGGCTTATGTGCTAAAGTGTGTGAGCCAAGCCAACTACTAAACAGTATTTTTCCGTGACCCTTGATCAAGGGACATGACTGCTCTCACTACCCTATCAAACACCTCAGGGCACATCCATCAACCCAAACCAATTCCAGGCTGACAGGGATTATGGATTCCAAGAGGGCAAAGCTTTAGAATACCATGCTCCTGGCGGTCAACTCCTCCGAATACCACCGACCAGGAGATTCCATTGAAAAAGTAAAACTCTTGTATCGAACTATCATTCTCTTCAGCTACCATTAAATAGTGATGCACAGTTAACAAATAAAGTAAAAATGGATACGTATAATATGTCCAGTCAATATCTTATCTTTGTTTTCCACCCTCAGAATATCTTTCTGCAGGATGGGCTTTTAAGCTAAATGCAACTAAAAAATTGTAAGTGAAATTCTAGGAAATACTAGATAGGTTCAAGTATTTCTAATTCCTTATTTTGGGTGTCACTTGTTTTCTCTAATATCTTTGCATTGTTTAAAGGATAAAAAGATAGACTGCTTCCCTAGTATAGAAACGTGACCTACAGGCATTCTATTCGATATTGCGCTAGCCACTTCATATTGCTGAATAGTGCTAAACTTGGAGAGTTGGGAGAGCAGAGATTGGTCTCCAGTTCCAATCGTGTATATGGGAGAGCTCCTATGTTCTTAATGCTAACGTAAATGACGAGCACAAAGGATGGCGTGACAACATAAAAAGGGTTTGGAAGAGAAATGATCAAGTACAGAATATTAATTGATGTGCAGATCGCAGTTTCCCAAATACCAGACCCAGAAGAGGGATAGTGTAGGAGCAAGAAAGAGTGTTGAGTTAGTTTTCTAAATATCGTAGGTGAGTAGGAAGAGGGCAATGACAATGGTGTACTATATATAGCATATATTGAGGCTTAACTTTATATGATGCACTGTCGGGGGATGTATTTGGTGGTCGGTGGGTGAAGTGGGGCTGGCTGTAGGGGATGTTTCTGTTGTGGCTGAGGGTACAATACCATATTGTACTTAGGTAAGAGTTACTTTATGGTACAATATCACACTTACTCGAGTATAATACAAGCACAAGCACTGCTTGAGTAGACCTGATTGTGGGCTGATGGTTAGGGCGGGCGATGAGGCTTCTCTCTCTTCATGGGGCCAGTCGGGAATCTGCAGATGGTTCTTGAGTAGCTTCACTTATGATACCTATAAAACTTATTTCTTGGTATGATATAATACTGCACTTTTCGGACTTGGAAGTGAATGCTTCTCACGCAAGCACCAATGTGTTCAATCAATTGATTATGATAAGTTTTAATTTGGATTGCGCCATAGGCTTGGTCACTCAAGATTGGTGATTACAAGCGAGCGGGGGTTGGGACCTGTGGCTCTTATTAGAGCGGTAGACGTCCCTTGCGTGACGGTTTGGGATCACTAAATGCTGTGAGCGCAGGTGGTCCGACTGATGATTTCTGGCCGGCCACTAGCTATTTTAAGAAGACTTGAAAATGCATCGGTATGGTAATGTGGGGTCATAGAACTATCGCGAACCAACATACTTATACTGGAGTACTTGCATGGCTGATAGTCAACGGTCACTCAAGAACTAGAGCATTGGTTGAGAATGATGCGGGTAATTATTTACGATGGCTTTGTGATTTGTTTCTTACAATTAGGCCTCTCACATGCGCCAGCCTCTAAGGGGCTAGTTCGCGGCGGTCCACACGCATCCGCTATTCACAGCTTAGATATACTATCACTCCAGCGCCAATCACCTCCCGACTATCCTTAGCTTTCTGCCTGTTCTTTCATCCTTTGGGAGTGCTATCGAGAGCTAACCCAGCGTACGTGCAATTGATGGGATATATAAGAATTTGTGTGAAACATGATAAATAAGAGCTGACTGGAGAACTTGAAGTGTCTAGAGAAAGCAGATTCTTGCCTTCTTGCACCTTATCTAGAATAGTGGTAGAAATCGGAATTTTGATTTCTGCCGGTCGCATAAAAATGGCTCTGACGAAACCGTCCAAGTTTCCCGATTTTTGCTAGCACAGGTGAGTGCTCGGTATTATGTTCCTTCGCTATCCCAATTTTTCAAAGCCATACAAATGCATTGAGCTGAGAACCAATATGAGAAAGAAACACTGAGAGTAGAGAGAAATAAGGAAAGCCAAAACGATCTACGCGATCTATTCCATCCATCAACCATCTTCCATGTTTCCACTGTCGGAGGCGTTGGGGAGATGCCGCTGCCCTTGTCGCTGGGGATCGTTGGCACCGATAGATGCCACCCTGAGGCAGGTGGAGGAGCTGACCGAATTGCCTGCCGTTCGGTGGCCAACGACTCCCCAATCCTCGGCAGGCTATTCTCGCATCTGCTTTAAGCCTCGCATAATGTCCCAGCAAATGTTCTGGGCGTGATATTGTTTCCGGTCGTGTACGAGTAAAGCTTTGTCAAATAAGTGGAGGCATGAATGGCTCTTATTGCTCTCTTTCAAAGCAAAATAGCTGTACCTCCCTATGGATAGATGCTTCGACTTCCGGCTGGGGTAGGAAGAACCAGGTGTTAGTGCGTCCGAATCGGGACGGTCGGGGAACCAAGATAGGGGACAGCAAGACAGGGCCACAAGATTTGTACGAGAGCTATGTAGTTGGAAAGTGGGCTGGGCAAATGTCGAGATATATGAGGGGAACTGCAGGTAACGGCCGGGGCTGAGTGGTGGGAGCCGGACCAGGGACGTGGGTGCTAGTGATCTATCCCAACGCCAAGTCATTGTGCTATGCCTCTTATTTCTCATGCGAAACCTGCCCTGAGTTTGTGGCTTTGACTCTTATCCCCTTAGGTCGCAGGATGCCCAAATAGGTGGTGTTTGCGATCAAACATTGAATCTGGTCTAGTTGGTCTATGTAGGGGGAGAAAAGGTGAGCTATATCTGGTGGTCAACAACATGGGGGGTAGCCTGCAGGGTGAGAGATGAGGGAGTTGTTTATAGAATATGAGAGTGGTCTATGGACAGCCTGGCAGACATGAGCGCTACCCACAGGTACGCGCACACCGCAAAAACCTTCAAGGGGAACAATTATGATACAACTTGGCATGTTGTGGATAGGCGCAGCCTATGCTGTTGTTGTTCAGCAAACTACCGGATATGCACTTTTGGATCAGTGAAGGAGCCTGAGAAGTCACGTACAAGTAGGCCCGGGAGCTTGCAGAGGTTTTCTTTTTGACATGTTGGTCCTTCTTTGGTTAACATGATTTTTCTCTACGTGGAACGTAATAGATCGCTGTCGTGATCATTGGGAGGATCAGCAAAGGGAGCCTAGATGGCTTCTTTGTTGTTTATATATACTCTAGTCTGTGATTCTGGGGTGGAGGTTGGGAGGCTTTAAGCAATTGAGCATTGAGGAGGCTCGAGTCTGCGAGCAGAGAAGTTTTCGGTTTCTTTTAGCCGTGCGCTGATAAGGTAGCTCTGTGTTGTAGCTTTGATCTTGGTGGCTTGTTTATAAGCTGGTTGCTCTGCCATTAATACTTGTATCTCGACCCATCAGATCATTGGCTCGCCCTCCCTTTCTCCTTTACCATTATATATTTCCCCTAGCTATGAGAGACGCTTTTTGATTGGCTTAGGAGGGTATTCAGCTGGCTGTGGGCTGGCCTGCTGGATGGGAGAGAAGGGAAAGCTTGATTTGGGTAGAGGGGTAGTCTGCTGAATACGGGATAGCCTGCGGGCTGAGATATGAGAGAGAGTATTTTATTTGAGCAGAACGGAAGTCCGCTGAGTCCGAGGGAGCCTGCTGGCTGATATATGGGAGGGAGCTTTTTATTTGGGTAGCAACGTAGTCTGCTTAATGCGAGGTAGCCTGCTGGCTGAGGTATGGGAGAGAGGCTTTTGTTGGTATAGACGAGTATTCCGCGGAGTGCGGGATAGCCAGCTGGCTGTGGTATGAGAGAGTGTGTTTCATTTGAGTAAAATGGGAGTCCGCTGAGTGCGAGGGAGCCTGGTGGCTGAGATATGGGAGGGAGGTTTTTATTTGAGTAGCAACGTAGTCCGCTTAATATGAGGTAGCCTGCTGGCTGAGGTATGAGATAGAGTCTTTTCTTGGTATAGAAGAGTATTCAGCTGAGTGCAGGATAGCTGGCTGGCTGAGGTATGAGAGTGTGTGTTTTATTTTAGTAGAAATGAAGTCCACTTTGTGCGGGATAGTGGAGGGAGCATAATTATCCAGGAGAGCAACTAAGAATGACTAGCCGCCCACAGCTGGTGATCATCTTCTGGTCTGGACTTCTCTATCGCAGAGGCGGCAGTGGGAGCTTAAAGCTTTTCCTTCTTCAAGTTTCAAGTTCCCGTGTACCTTATTGGATAGTGCCCTATAGAGCCAGCGGTTGTGGTGAGTTGCTGTTGTGCAGGGTTGCGTGATATGGGGGTGCGGATATCCAGGGTTGCAGCTAGGCGGCTAGAAGATGTTGGATATATGGTATATGTCTTGGTAGTTTTCGCAGTTGTCCGCCTTGCCGAGGATTTGTTTTTTGTACCCATATTGGTTAACAATATATCAAATAGCATTAAGGTAGCCGATGACATAACCTTCAAACCTGAATGGTCGGTGAGGTGGGAGATTCTCTTTTGAAGAAAGGAATTGCTAATCAGCTGTGACATTAGCTTGTTGGTGATAGATGCGCTATGCAGGCAGGCTGTGCGGGTGAATGCTGCAATTCCATACTTTTACTTATACTTCACCTCTCAAAAGGAGCAATTTCTAGCTGCAAGTCAAGGCTCGGTGCTCAGACAGGTTCTTGGTGTACTGGGCGAGCTTCCGGAGGGAATCACCAAAGCTTTTTTGGGAGAGAGGAGTTCATTGATGGGCTGAGACTTTCACTCGACGAAGTTGTTGTGTTCTTGAAGGAAATCTGACCTTTGCCGTGAAGATATGTATGCATTGGTGCCCTAGATGAGTTCTCACCTGCACCTTGGATGAGGTTTCTTAATTCACTCAATCAAATGTTCCCGGGGTGTACCAGAGTACAGATATTTCCAACCGGGAGACCACATATCCTCCTAATAAGATTGACAAGCATTTGGCTGGGAGGGCAGCAACGAGATCAGTGAGGCACCATATACCGCTGCCCATATGGGAGTTTGTCCTTTGTTATGGTTCGGGTTTCGTCGTTCGCGAGGCTTCCTGGGAGTCTTCTTGGATGCTAGGGATTGGTTTCTCCACCTGTATTCGTTCACTTAAAGTTCGCCTAGTTTCTCAGATATGTCATTTCTTAGACGGAAATATATATCTCCTAGCCTGTCCTTAGCCAGTCAAGTGGACTGGAGAGGTTTAGAGAGAGGTTCGTTCTTCATCAGTGCATTCTTTGCCCATTGAATGTCTAGCATGAGGGCAGGAGGTTTCAGGGTTCGTATATCCGTAGCTTGTCGAAGGCTTTTTGCTGGTATTCCGGCTTGCCTTTGATGAGTGTGTCGGGGGTCAGGTTGCTGACTCATGGCATGTTCAGTGGGTGGGGCAAGCGTGTAAAGGCAGACGGTTAGCAATTGATTGCGTTTTGATTTCCACGCAGTTACAGAGTTGATATCGCCCATAGCCGTTCTGTCTTGTCCGGCACGCTGAAATTGCATCCAGTATCTGAGTCCAGCCTGTTGTCAAATAGCAATATAGGGTGATGCATGGCTCTCCGTGTGATTGGGTAGGTTGCGCTTGGTGTCTGGTGCTCCGAGCACTGCTGGTAGCCATACCATAGTTCGTGTATTTGGTTTTTAAGCGTGCGCAGTGCTTGCTCATGCTGCCATAAATAGTGTCTGCTGTTGGGATAGTGGGTACTATGCAGCTCTGAGTGTTACGGTGAAGAGGATTCCATCTTCCTTGGTGTAGACCTGATGGTAGCGGTATATTTCTGGGGAAATGTATTGTTGTCCTACCGTTATCGCATCTTCAGTTCCGATTTGATTTGGGTGGCTCGTTCCTAAACGACTGCCGTTGGAAGGGGTCCTGAAAATCCGCACTCCCAAGAGCATCGCTAGGCCTTGGACTCTGAAGACTATCCTCTTTCCACGCGTTGTCACTGCTGTCTAGGGCATCATTCAAACATTTGATCCGGGGGAGAACCTAAAATACAATCTTGAGGAGAAGCGAATAGGCGGAGCATGAGTGGAAGGGAAAAAGCGCGCCTGCCGGCCACAGAGGGACAAAAATTGTCAAGGAACAAAAAATGCAAGTCACAAAAAATGCGAGCTGTAGCGAGCTTGGAGACGAGAATGCGAGTTGTAGCGAGCATCGAGGTTCTCTCAACTCCCGGGGGTTGAGAGTTCTATATAGGCAGGTGGCTCTCTGGTCCGTGCGTGGCGAGCTATGACCTCTAGCTTAAGCAACCAGGGTAGCATTTCTCCGAAGCCTTCCACGCTGTTCTTCCCAGCTTTGCCCAATTGGCAATGGGTGGTTCCAACCCGACATTTGTCGCTACCGATTCCCTTTAAGATCCCTTACTGTAACATGTGTACATGTTCTGGTAACGGTGCACAGGAGCGGGCAGTGCAGGATCTCCTATGTTTAGTTGATTTATATTTGGTTTATTTGATTTGATTTCAGCTCCGCCACTGTCTCTGAGTCAGATAGGCTATGCTACCGTATTGCTATGTTTAGT
>Ga0307509_10007572_pt1 | contig 14137 bp, 11 predicted proteins | sample 10_EM_MG_FD_202245 | JGI IMG/M metagenome (GOLD analysis project Ga0307509, IMG submission 202245) | Populus trichocarpa ectomycorrhiza microbial communities from riparian zone in the Pacific Northwest, United States - 10_EM | ecosystem: Host-associated > Plants > Roots > Unclassified | place... | reverse complement strand
ATGACGCGGGTGACCAAGCCGGGCGGCACGCTCGCCGCCGCGGTGTGGGACTACGGCGGCGACATGGAGATGCTGCGGATCTTCGCCGACGAGGCGAGCGCGCTCGATTCGAGCTTTGTCACCGACGAGCGCAAGATGCCCCTCGGCAAGCCCGGCGCGCTCGGCGAGCTGTTTCGCGCGGGCGGCCTCGATCACGTCGAGGAAGCGCCCGTCGACATCATGCTTCACTTCACGTCGTTCGACGATTACTGGCGGCCGTTCCTGCTCGGTACCGGTCCCGCCGGCGCGTACGTCGCGAAGCTCTCGCCCGAGCGGCGCGACGCGCTCGCCGCACGGCTCCGCGCTCGCCTCGTCGGCCCCACCGATCACCCGTTCGACCTGAAGGGTCGGGCGTGGGCGGTGAAGGCGACCGTCCACTGACCGCGTGGCGGATTCTGCCGCGAAAACGTCGTGGACGCCGCGGTGCCCGATGAGGCACACAGAGCGGCATGAACCAAGTGATCACGGCTCTCGCTCTCGCGTCCACGCTCCTGGGCACCGGATGCAAGTCGAAGGACGAGCACGCGTCTCGCGCCGAGAAGGCGATCGCATCGGCGGGTGCGGCCTCGAAAGCCGAACCCCCGACCCTGGAGATCACGGCCAAGCAAGTCGTGCTCGCCGACATGCTCGCCCCGAACAAGACCTACGCGGACAACGGCCTGGGCTTGAAGGCCGACGCCGGCAAGACGTTCGTGTGCGTCGAGCACGCGATCAAGAACGCGGGGACCAAGCCCGCGGTCGTGATGGCGAAGCAGACCCTGGTCGATGCGACCGGCGCGAAGACCGAGATGAGCGAGAAGGCGGTGGGCAAGCTACGCGAAGGTTGGAAGTCGATCGTGACGCTCGATCCGATCGCACCCGGAGCGACCCGCGAGGGTTACGCGTGCTTCCTCGTGCCGACCGCGGCGGCCGGCGGCAAGCTCGCGCTCTCGTACGACGACGCCACCGGGTACGGCCGGGAGCAGGGTCCGTGGCAGAAGACGATCGAGCTCCCGGCCGCGGTCCAGGCGGCGCCGCTCTAGGCAGGCTGGCTCGCGCCGCGCGGCCGTGGCAGGCGGACCCGGAATGTCGAGCCGTGACCGACCGTGCTGGTCACGGTGATGGTGCCGCCGAGCAGGCCGAGCAGGCGCTTGACGAGCGTGAGCCCCAGGCCGACACCGCCGTACTCCCGCGACATCGAGCCATCGACCTGGTGGAACTCGTCGAAGATCTTGTCGAGCTCCTCCTCGGGGATGCCGATGCCGGTGTCCTCGACCTCGATCTCGATCGCATCGCCGAACCGGCGCGCGCGCAACGTGATCGTGCCGCCATCGGGCGTGAACTTGATCGAGTTCGCGAGCAGGTTGAGCACGATCTGGTTGAGCTTGCCGCGATCGGTGGTGACCTTCGGCAACGCGCCGAGCTCGGAGCGCAGGGTGAGCTGGCGATCGGCGAGCAGCCACTGGCCGGTCGCAACCACGGTGGGGAGCTGTTCGGCGAGGTCGACCTCCTCCATGTGGACCTCGAGCTTGCCGGCGTCGTCGCTCGCGAGCTGGAGGAGGTCGTCGATCAGCTCGAGCAGGCGGCGCGCGCTGCCCTTGATGTTCGTCATCGCCTCGACGTGGCGCGGCCCGACGGTCCCGTAGATGCCCTTCGCGACCAGGTCCGACAGGCCGATCACGCCCTGCAGCGGCGTGCGCAGCTCGTGCGTGATGTTTGCCATGAACTGCGCCTTCTGCTTGTTCGCGTCGACGAGCGCGTGCGTGCGCGCCTCGAGCCGGCGCTCGTGATCGCGCAGCCGGCGCAGGATCAGCCCGATGTGAAAGGTCGGCACGCCGATCACGATCGCGGTGAACAGGATCGCGACCACCACGTACATCGCCGAGCCGCCCGACCACTCGGCCGGCGTCGGGAACCGCGCGAGCGCGCCGGTGTACGTGCCGATCGCCATCGCGATGTAGAGCAAGAACGTCCAAACGCCGACGATCACCGCGGTGGTGAGGTTCGTGAGCAGCGCGAGCACGGTGACCTGGATCGTGTACATCGCGACGATCGGGCTCGCGGTGTCACCGGTGGCCCAGATCGCGGAGGTCATCACCACGCCGTCGGCGAACACGTTGACCGCGCCGAGCTCGAGCGCGTACCAGTCGAACCGCACGCCGAGCGCCGCGAGCGTGTTGGTGACCAGCTTGAGGACCAGCAGCGCGCCGAGCAGCGCATGCCAGGGCAAGCCGCCGAAGCCGACCCCGATCGCGATCAGCACGCAGTACGCGAGCAGCATCACGTAGCCGCTGATCACGCCGTAGCGCAGCGTCCGGGAATCGCGCAGGCTCGCGACCTCCGCGGCGATGTAGCGCAGCATCAAGCGCTCGGTTGCGCGAGCAGCGCGACGACGCGATCGAGGAGGATGTCGAGATCGAACGGCTTGACGAGGAAGCCGTCGACGTCGAGCTCTGGCTGCTGGTCCATCGCCTGGCGGTGGCTGCGATAGAACGCGCTCATCATCACGATCGGCGTGACGCCGCCGTACGTCGAGTTCCGCATCGCGTTGCACGCGTCGAAGCCGTTCACGCGCGGCAGCAGCGCATCGCAGAGGACGAGGTCCGGACGATCGGCGACGAAGCGCTCCACTCCGTCCTCGCCGTTGCTCGCCACCGTCGTGCGATAGCCGTGCGCTGTCAAATACTCCGAGATCACCAGCGCAGTGACCCGGTCGTCCTCGATGATCAGCACGTGCTGCGTGGTCGTCATTCCTGCAGCTCACGCTAAACGAGAACCGAGAAAAATGAGAACGCCCTGCGATCGCCGCTACCCGATCGTTATCCCAGCTAGGTGTAGGAAATGTAAGAAGGGCCTCCGGATGTGTGTCACCGGTGGCCCACTTCGGCGGCGAGCTTCTGCGGGAACCAGATGCGGAACTCCGCGAGCGCGTTGGTCACGTCCGGTGCGGTGGACTCGGCGAGCTGCGAAGCGGTGACTTCGACGAGGTACGCCTTCGCGAAGGTCCGCGTTTGCTCGTCGAGTGCGGGCGCGTTCAGGGTCGGGGCGAACAGGCGGAAGCGATGCGAGAAGTGCGCGGTGCTGCCCGCCGGCGCCGTGGGGCCGTAGTACGCGAGCAGGAGGTCGCTGATCTTGCGATCCTTCAGCATCGCGCTCGTCGCGAGCACGCAGCCGTCGATGTCGCCGACCAGCTCGGCGTCGGTCGCCTCCGTCCCCGGTCCCACGCTCGTGGTCTGGCGCTTGAGATGAACCATGACCGCCGACTGGCCGAGATCGCCGGCGATGGTCGTCGCGAACAGGTTGTCGAGCGTCAGCCCGGCGAGCACCTGCAGGCCGCTCAAGAGTAACGGCATCCCCGCAACCAGGCCGAACTTCGGATTGCGGTGAAGACCTGCGGTGATGCCGCACAGCACGTGGCCGACCGCGACCTCCTGGCCCCACGGATCGTAGACCACGCCGCCGGTCCCGCTATGCGCGGACATACTTGCGAGGTCGCAGAGATCGGTCGCGAGCAGGCCACCGACGCCGACACTCACCGGTGCGCCCTCGGTTGTCCCGAACAGGGTCCGGAACAAGTGCGAATCGCAGCCGGCGATCCGGCGCAACGCGGCAAGCACCTGCTCGGGCTTCCACTGCGAATAGGCGCGCTCGACCTTCTGAACCAACGCGATGTAGTCGGAGATCGCGCGGATCGTCGTGGTCGGAGGGCACGTCATCTGGAGCTCCGCCTCGTACGCCTCCGCCTCGTAGGTCTCCCCCGCATAGGCGTCTGTCTCGTACGCCTCGCACTCGAGCTCGAGCTCTGCTCGCCGAGCTCGTCCGCACGTCGGACAGTCTGCCGTCGCCTCGTACGCGAGCTCCATCACCGGTGCCACCGGCCGTGGCGCGAGCCCCGGAGGGCCCAGCCCGGGCGGCATCGCGGACGTGCGCGCCTCGGCGCCCTTCACGTAGAGATGGATATGGTCGTCGTGTTTGTCCGCAGTCTCGATCAGCCGGCTCCGCTTCAGGAGCGCCGGATCGTTGTGAAGGATCTTTCGGGTGGCTGGCTGCTCGAGCATGCAATCGATCAAGAGACCGTCGAGCAGCAAGCTGGTCTTCGGGTTACGGGTCCGGGTGTTGTCGACATTCCAGCTCGTCGGCGTCGGACCGGCGTGCCCGAACAGGCGAAAGTCGCACTCGAGGCCCTGCTGATGACCCGCGTGCTTCGGCGACAGCCCGCCGGTGGCTTGCGAGGCCGCGTTCAGGGTCGGGATGACGAGCGAGAGCGAGTCGCTCGTCGCTTTCGCGAGCGCGCGAGGATCCTGGTGGGTCTCGGCCGCAAACTCGACGAGGTCGGTCCGGACGCGCGCGACGAGCGCTGCCGTCTTTTGCATCGCGTCGCGCGCATCGAGCGTCTTGAACCGCTCCAGCCCCGCGGCGCCTTGCGCCATCACGGCGCCGAGCACCGGACTCACGAGCTCGAGCTTCTCCCGGAACGCGCGCCCGAGCCGATCGAGGTACTCGGCGAGCCAGCTCGACATCGCGGCGTCGTGGATGTCGGCGGCCGGCGCCCAACCGTCGCGCGATGGCGGCGGGCTCGCGAGCCAGCGCGGTGCGTCGGGCCCCCACAACCAGGCCTCATCGCGGCTCGCCGGGATGATCGCCGCCACCGCGCGTGTCGGGTGCTTGTACGCTTCGCTGATCGGCTGGTCCTTCTGCTTCATCCACAGCGACTTGCCGTCGAGCATCGCCAGGAACAGCCGGATGCTGCGGCCGGTCGGATCTTCGGGATCCTTTCCGATCGCGCCCGTATCGGGAACCCAGGTCATGCCGAGCTCGCGCAGACGGGCCTGGACCCGCCGCACGTCGGCGGGGTCATTCTTCTGCCCCGCGCCGACCGCGGCGGTGAGCTGCGATCCGGGAACGAGCTGCTCGAACGCCTCGCGCGGCATCGCCGGATCGAGGACGAACGGACTGTAGGGCGCTGACATCGGCGGCCTCACCTTCCTGCGACCTGGACCGGGCTCGCCTTGAGGTTGCGTCCGGTCGCGGTGTGCCAGTGGTTGATGATGGTGAGCATGTCGCTGCTGGTGTCGGCGCCGACCGAGGGATCGAACAGCACGTCGACATCCGCCGCGTCGCTGAACCGCTCCTGCTCGATCTCGATCAAGAGCGTCGACACCCGCTCGGCGAGCAAGAACAGGCTGCGCGCCTTGCCGTGCGCCGGCACGCCCACCCGCTCGCCGAGCTTGCGCAACCGCTCCTCCGGCGACGAAGCCTCCACCTTGAGATCGACGACGATCGGGGCGTTGGCCGTCCCGTAGCCATAGACGGTCAGGTGCAGCCATGCCATCGCACACACGCTCGTGTACTCCTCGCGCGAGAGGTTGCCGTGCTGGCGGCGGTCGTTGAGCATCTGGCTCATCCGCGCCGCGAGCTCGGCGATCGCGGCCTTGTCGGTCGTCTTGGGTCCCGACGTGTTGGTCGCGTTGGTGTACGCCGCCCAGACCTCGCGCAGAAACGCCTCGAAGGTCGTGATGAACTCGGAGTTGCTGGTCTCGGCGCGCTCGTACGGGAAGGGCCTGCCATCGTCGCCTCCGTGGTTGAGGTCGACGCCGAACATCCGGTGATACGCGTTGCGTCGGGTCGCGCGCGGATCCGGGCGCACCCAGCTCGACACCGATGGGATCAGCGACGACGTCCCGTCGCGATAGAACAGATCCTCGGTGGTGCGCAGCCAGTGGTGGCCGGCCTCGGAGATCGAGCCCAGCGATTCCCCGTGCAGCGCGAGCTGGAGCAAGCGGCGCACGATCCGCTCGATGCCGGTGTTCTCGACGAGGTACGCGTACATCAGGTGGTGCCAGTACCGACCGACGCCGCGATGGCGGCGCAGCTCCTCGAGCAACTGCTCGGCGGCGAGGACGAACGTCTCGTTGCCGAGATCGCGCGCGCCGTTGTCGCTGGTGATGCCGACGTCGAGCAGGTTCATCATGCCGCGGACGGGGGGCGCGACCGACACGCTGCCGTTCGCCACGCGCAGCTTGCCGATGCCGGGGACCGACGTGATCGGCGCGACGGCGACGCCTGCGCGGCGCGACTCCTCCCACACGGACTCGAGGAGTCCGGACAGCTGGAGCGGGTGAAAATGAAAACAGTCGGTGGGACTGAGGCCATGACTGGCCAGCACGTTCGAGAACTTGACGAACATCGAGGCATCTCCGAGCTAATGAGGTTTCGATCCGGTCACGACCACGCCGAGCACGCGCTTGAGCGCGATGTGGCGATGGTCTGGGGTCGCGCGCTCGTGCACCGGCGGCGCCGCGATGACGCGCTCGCCGGTGGCCGTCCGACCGGGCACGGTCGCGGCAGGGTTATCGACGGGCTCGGGATCTTGATCATCGACCATGGCATCTGTCCTTTCGCGGGGTGCTCCCGCATGTCCACATCGGGTGTCAGTCGACGACGACGAGTGCGCCGAGTCGCAACATCCACCGCTGCTGTTGCTCGAGCATCGCGACCGCCTGGTCGGGATCCACCGCCGCGCGAAGGCCGTGCAGCGCGAGCAAACGGAGACTCTCGGTCCGGATCCAGTGATCGGAGGTCGTGAGCGAAGCACCCGCGCTCCGCTCGAGCTCGGCGAGCGCGTCGGGGCGAACCCGCGCCGGATCGATCACCGCCGCCAGCGACCGCCGGCCGAACGCCGCCATCGGCGTGTCGAAGATCAACTCGACGATCTCCGGAAGCAGCGGCAGCGACGCTTCGATCGCCCCCGCGGACTCGCCCCGCGCGCGCGTCACCGGATAGCTCTGGATCCACGCGCGTGCGAGCGCATCCCACGGCCCGGCGCCGTAGTGGCGCGTGCACATCTGCTTGCCGAGCAGGACCCGCAGGTAGCTCACGGGGTGCGGATCGCCATCGAGCCAGCGCATCACCCAATCGCTGTCGCCGGCGAGCACGTCACACAGCGCGGCGACGGAGGCATATCCGGTGTGCGCGAACGCGAACGCATCGGCCGCGATCTCCGAGGCCCACTCGGCCCACATCGCGGCGACCGCCGGCGCACGCGCGAGGCCGCGTCGCAGCACCGCGGCGAGCTCGTCGGTCCAGTTCAGGATATGGGCGACCTGGTGCCCGGTCTCGTGGATCAGCGCGGTCGGTCGCTGCAGGTTGTGGCGGACGATCTTGATCGCCGCGACCGGGCTGATCGATCGACCATCCCACAGCGGGAGGTCGGCCTTGAGGACCGCCGCACCGAGGCCCTTGTCCACCCACGTGAGCACCGCTGGCACCCGATGGCCGAGCGGCACCAGCACGTCGGCCATGCTGCGCATCGCGAGCGCATCGCACGCGCGCAGGTAGCTGCCCAGGTTCTCGTTGGTCCGCGTGTTGATCGCATCGGCGTAGAAGTCGAGGACCATCTCGGCCGCCAGGTAGCGCTGGCGGAACCCGATGATCTCGAGCCGCAGCCGGTCGAGCTCGGCGGCGGTCTCGGCGGCGGCGAGCTCGGCGCGCAGGACCGTGGTCTGGCGAGCGAGCCGCGCGACGGTTTCGGAGAGCGTGCGCTTGAGCGCGACACCGAGGTAGCGCTCGAGCCGGTGCCAGCCCTCCGGCGAGGCGAGGCGCGACAGGTCCTCGAGCTCGGTCACCGCGATCGACCAGTGCGCGACCTGACGCGCGAGCTGGAGCTTGGTCAGCGACGGTGCGGGAGTCAGGGCGAGCATCGCGCATCTCCCGGAGCGACGCGCACGCTGGCGGCCGGGACCTGGCGCGGCGGCCACTCGTGGATGGCGCTCGGCGCACCCCCGCGCAGGATCGAGCGCAAGGCGGCAAGCCCCGGCGGATGATGGAAGGCGACGGTGATCTTCACGCCCTCGGCGGGTCGCTCGCTCGCTTGCATGAATTCGTGCACCGGTCCCGCGAAGTAGCGGATCAAGCCCGACCACACCCAGTCGGGCACGATCGCGGTGAGCTGGCGCCCGAGCTCGCGGCGGAGCGCGTGACGTGCAGCATCGCCGAGGGTCGCGGCGGGACGCGGATCGTGATCGTCGAGCACGACGCGCAGCAGCCGGTAGTTCTCGACCGAAGCGAGCAAGCCGGTCTCGCTCGCGTAGACCTCGCGCAAACGCTTCACGATCGCCGCGGGGCGCGCGTGCTGGCGCAGCTGCGTCGCGACCTCCTGCGCGATCACCTCGCTGAGGTAGAGACAGACCGTGATGTCGTCGCGGACGAAGTCGAGCGTCGCGTGCAAGTGGCTCGCGTGCCCGGCCTTGACCGGAGGGCCGGACTCGATCTCGAGGTAGTACAGGCGCTGGCCGACGAGCGGCCGCAGCGGATCGAGCACGTGCGGCGCCGGGCGGCCGAGGCCCGGATGCTGGAGCAGCGCGGCGGCCGCCTCGGTGGTCAGGGGATGGAGCAGCTTCCACGCCGCCTCGCCCGCGATCCCCGCGCCGCGCAGCCGTTCGTGACTCAGGATGTCGTGAATGCGGCCGCCCTCGAGCGGCTCGAACAGGTGGATTCGCGCGCGCACCGGTCCATCGCCGGTGAGGTGATGGCGATCGCGCAGGAACGCGGCGAGCGTCGTGCCACCGAACGTCCGGACGTGGGTCGCCAGCTGAGCTCCGATCAAGACGTCGAACGCGTGGCTGAACCGCTTGTAGTACCGCCTCCCGCGCAACGGGAGCGCGATCCACGTGCCGTCGACCTCGGCCTCGCGGAGCGCCGGCCGGACCATCGACGGCGGAAAATTGGCCGCGACCGCATGCTCGAACGCCTCGAGCGCCCGGGTCTCGAGCATCTCCTCGTCGGCGAGCACGTGCTCGGGCAGCGCGGCGACGCGCCGCACGGTGTCCTCGACGGTGAGCGCGACGGCGTGGGCCGCGACCTCGGAGGCCTGCGGCGGCGCGACCTCGGCGTGGATGAGCACCCGCAGCCCGAGATCGGCGATCAGCTTGCCGAGCGCCGGAGACAGATCCTTGCCGGCGAGTGGCGCGATCAACTTGCCGAGCAGGTTGCCGAGGAAGGTCACGACGCGCTTGCGCCCGATCAACTTGACCCCGATCTTCAGCACGCCGAGGATCACGGGCACGAAGTTCTCGACGGCCGGGGTCGCGTCCTCGCCTTCGCCGAGCTCGCTGATCTCTCGCATGAAGCGCGCGCGGCCGCGATCGAGCTCGGCCAGCGGATCGCCGGCCGGCGCCTCCTCGCGATCGCCAAACGCGGCTTCCTGTTCGGTCTCGTCCTGCGCGAGCAACATCTCGCTCAGTCGCGCATCGAGCTCGCTCTGCGCAGCTCCGACGTCTGGCCCCGTGGGCTGATCCGGTGCAGGTGTCCCGTCGGGAGCCGGCGGGGTCGCCGGGCTGCTGGTGGCCGCGGCGGCCGCCGGCTCGGCCGCCGCGGGATCCGAGGGCGGACTCGCGGCCGGCTCGGCGGCGCGCGACGCCGGCGCGGACCCCGACGCCTTGGGCGCGAACTTCGCGCGGAGCTTGGCGATGACCTCGCGGTACTGCGGAGGGAGCTTGTGGGCGGCATGGGCGAGGACATGCCGCAGCACCGTCCCCACGATCCGGCCGATCTTGCGCATCACGCCGCGCAGCAGCAGGCCGCCGCCGTGACGCTTGCGCGCGCGCGCACCGCTGCTCGCGGCTTGCTTGACCTTGGCCTCGACCTCCTGGAGGAAGCGCGCCGATGCCGGCGAGAGCCCGCTGGTGTCGACGACCGTGCCGGCGAGCATCTGCTCGAGCTCCGCCTCGCCGAGGGCCGCCGCGTCGACGGGACCGAATTGCTCGGCGAGTTGATCGGCGAGCTGATCGGCGCGGCGCTGGAGCGGCGCGAAGTGCTCGGAGAGCACGCGCTCGACCCGCGCGGCGTGCGCGGCGGGGTCTCCCGTCTCGATCGGCCCGCGTTCGTCGAGCAGTGCCGACGCCTCGCCGATCAGATCGTGGACCGCGACATCGAACTCGCGACGATACAGATCGGCGCGGAGCTCGGCGACGCTCTCCGAGAGCGGGTCCGGACCGACGAGCGGGCCCTCGAGCTCGTGGACGAACGGACTGGCGATCCGGATGCTCACCATCGTGGCCGGTCGTGCCGTCGGCTCGGTGGACGACCTCGTGGGATATGTGTCGAGAAACGGCGATTCCGCCGAACCGGGGTTGTCACTCACGCGACGCGACCAGTGCAAACGGATGGCCGTTCGCAAACCCGCACGGCCATCGCGATCCAGCGACGTTGGCACCGCGCCGATTCGGCGCGCGCCGATTCGGCGCGCCGTTCAGACGGCGGCGGCGGTGAGCGGCGCCTGCTCGCGGGTCTGGAGGAACCGGAGCTGCGGGTAGTCCTGCTTCGCTCGGTTGAGCTGCCAGTCGTTGCGGGCGAGGAACACGGTCGCGCCGCTGTGGTCCTCGGCGATGTTGTCGCGGTTCGCGTCGGCGAACTTCTTGATCAGCTTCGGATCATCGGCGTCGACCCAGCGGGCGACCTCGAACGAGGTGGCTTCGAAGTGACACGGCAGGTCGTACTCGCTGCGGATCCGGTCCGCGAGCACGTCGAACTGGAGCGCGCCGACGACGCCAACGACGAAGTCCGAGCCGAGGAACAGCTTGAACACCTGCGCGGCGCCCTCCTCGGCGATCTGCTCGAGCGCGCGACCGAGGTGCTTCGCCTTCATCGGATCGTCGGGGCGAACCCGGCGCAGGAACTCCGGCGCGAAGCTCGGGATACCGGTGAAGTGGAGGACCTCGCCCTCGGTCAGCGCGTCGCCGATGCGGAGCGTGCCGTGGTTCGGGATGCCGATGATGTCGCCGGCCCAGGCCTCCTCGGCGAGCTCGCGCTCGTTGGCCTGGAACAGCATCGCGTTGTGGACGCCGAGCGCCTTGCCGGTGCGAGCGACGGTGAGCCGCATGCCGCGCGTGAAGTGACCCGACGCGAGCCGGACGAACGCGATCCGATCGCGGTGGCGCGGATCCATGTTCGCCTGGATCTTGAACACGAAGCCCGCCACCGGTTGCTCACCGGGCTCGACCGCCCGTTCGCGCGCGGGTTGCGGACGCGGCGGCGGCGCGAGCTCGGCGACGCCGGCGAGGAGCTCGCGGACGCCGAAGTTGTTGACGGCGGAGCCGAAGAACACCGGCGTCATGTGGCCGGCGCGATACGCCTCGAGATCGAACTTCGGGCACAGGCCCTTCACCATCGCGACGTCCTCGCGGAGCTTCGCGACCTGCGACTCGGGCAGGAGCTTGTCGAGCTGCGGATCGTCGAGCCCGGACAGCGTGATGCCCTCCTGCATGTACTCGCCCTTGCTGCGCTCCATCAGGATCAACTGATCGCGAAACAGGTCGTAGCAGCCGCGGAACTCGCGCCCCATGCCGATCGGCCAGGACGCCGGTGTGACCTCGAGCTGGAGGTCGTTCGCGATCTCGTCGAGCAGCTCGAACGGATCGCGACCCTCGCGGTCCATCTTGTTGATGAACGTCGCGATCGGCACGTTGCGGAGGCGGCAGACCTCGAACAGCTTGCGGGTCTGGGTCTCGATGCCCTTTGCGGCATCGATCACCATCACGGCCGAGTCGACGGCGGTGAGCGTCCGGTAGGTGTCCTCCGAGAAATCCTCGTGGCCCGGCGTATCGAGCAGGTTGAACGTGCGGTCGCGGTAGTCGAACGTCATCACCGACGTCGTCACCGAGATGCCGCGCTCGCGCTCGACCTTCATCCAGTCCGAGCGGGCGCGCCGGCGGTCGCCACGGGCCTTGACCGCGCCGGCGAGCTGGATCGCGCCACCGAACAGCAGGAGCTTCTCGGTGAGCGTGGTCTTGCCGGCGTCCGGGTGCGCGATGATCGCGAACGTACGACGTTTCGCGATCGGCGCAGGGAGCTCGGCCTCGGCGGACATGGCGCGCGAATCTACGGGATGGCTGGGGGTTGGGCAAGCTGTGCCAACACCGCGACGGCGTTGGCGCCTGCCAGATTTCAGGGGGTAACGAGGGCCCGGACCTGACGTACAGTGCGCGACATGCCGAAACCGTCCGTAGCGGTCCTCCTCATGTTGACCTCGACCGCCCTCGCGCGACCGCACGTCGGCGCCAACGGCAACCTGATCCGCGACGCCCACAGCTGCGGCACGACCACCACGGCCTATCCGGTCCCGAACATCTCGACGTTCGCCGCGCCGACCGGCCCGCGCATCATCTACCTCAACAAGAACGGCGGCACGTACAACGTCACCAACGGCGCGACCGACGCTTCGACGAACAGCGCGAACACGATCGCCTCGGGCGACGGCGGCACGCACATGAACGCGGTGATTCCGCCGATCGACGCGGTGTTCGACTGGAACTACATCGTCCAGTGCGTGAAGACCCAATACAAGCCGTACAACGTGATCATCACGGAGACCGAGCCGACCTCCGGCAACTATGTCGAGGCGGTCGTCGGCGGCGATGGCGCGAGCACCGGCTGGAGCGCGAGCTCGGGCATCCTCGGCGTCGCGTCGGCCGACAACTTCTGTGGTGTGACGGAGAAGGGCATCGCGTTCAGCTTCGCGCACAACCACATCGGCATCACGAAGCAGAACGACGAGCTGTGCGCGACGGTCGCCCACGAGGTCGGCCACCTGCTCGCGCTCGAGCACGAGATCGCGTCGAAGGACACGATGTCGTACGTGCCGTTCGCGAGCTCGGGCTCGAAGGCGTTCACGGATCCGAGCTCGCAATGCGGGACCGACGCCCAGGACACGAACCCGTGCAGCTGCGCGCAGACCGCGCCCAACATGACCAGCTCGGGCATGCGGCTCACCCAGTTCGTCGGCCTGCGCCCGATCGAGACCAACCCGCCGACGCTCGACGTCACGTCGCCCGGCGACCAGGTCACGCTGCCGCCCTCGTTCATCGTCACCGCGGACGCGAGCGACGATACCGCGATGGATCAGGTCGCCGTGCTCCTCGGCGCGAACACGATGGGCGCGAGCACGATGCCGACGTCGGGCACGACCTACACGATCCCCGTCAACAACGCCGCCGAGGGCACGTACACGCTCGAGGTCCAGGCGATCGATCTCGCGGGCAACATCACGAAGAAGGACCTCGCGGTCGTGATCGCGAAGTCCGACCTCGGCGGCAACTGTCTCAACAGCAGCGACTGCATCGCGAACATGTGCGCCGCGAAGGACGACGGCAGCCACTTCTGCACCCAGGTCTGCGACGCGTCGAACGCGTGCCCCGACAACTTCGATTGCACGCCCGTCGGCGAGCAGTCGCTGTGCGTGCCGTCGAGCGGCGGCTGCAACATCGGCGGTGGTGACCAGCGCACCCTGGTCGTGCTCGTCGGCCTGTCGCTCGCGGTCGTGCTCCGCCGGCGCCGCCGCGCGTGAGGTGGCTGCTGGTCCTCGCGCTGGCGGGCTGCCACGAAGACGCCCCTCGGTCCGCGTGCGAGCCTACCGGCACGCCGCAACCCAAGCTCCTGACGCTCGCGCGCCGGCATCGCACGCTCGTCGATCAACACGCACCGAACCGCGATATCAAGCTCGTCGACGACGAGCTCCGGCTCGGGATGTCGGTGGAGTGCCAGCCCTGCTCGTGGGTCGGCGACCGCTTGACCGTCGACGAGATGCTCCCGATGGCGCGGCTCGACGACGCGACCGCGGTGACCTGCCTCGGCCTCGTCCTGCACGACGGCACCAGCGTGTTCGGCAGCGCTCGACCAGCACGGTGACCCGCTACCACGTGATCAACGGGGAGCGATGCACCCAGGTGTCATCGTTTACCTGGTCCACGACGAAGCGCGCGACATCTGCTCGCGAGATCTTCCCGCCATGAAAGTGGGAGAGCTCCGTCAACGAGCGGATCGTGTCGCGGCCGGGTTTGTCTGTGAGGATCGAGGGTCGAACGAGGATCCAGCTGAGGTCGCTGTTCCTGACAATGGCTTCCTGCCGGTTCTTGTCGGCGTAGACCTTGCGCAGGAGCAGCGGAAAGATCAGATGGTCGAACACGAACCCACCGTGCCCGGCGCTGTCACCGGCGCCCATTCCCGTGATGCAGACCAGACGGGAGACCTTCGCCGTTTTCAACGCACCGACGAGCGCGCGGGTCGCCGTCGAAAGCAGCGTGACCTCGCGGAACGGGCTCGCCGGGGTACCCAGCGCGCTGAT
>Ga0307509_10007571_pt1 | contig 14138 bp, 16 predicted proteins | sample 10_EM_MG_FD_202245 | JGI IMG/M metagenome (GOLD analysis project Ga0307509, IMG submission 202245) | Populus trichocarpa ectomycorrhiza microbial communities from riparian zone in the Pacific Northwest, United States - 10_EM | ecosystem: Host-associated > Plants > Roots > Unclassified | place... | reverse complement strand
CCCAACAAAATCATCAATTTTTTTTTTTTTGAAAAATGGGTCCTAGAAAATCGAACCTTGAGTTCATTATCTTTTTCCAGTATTGTTCTTGTGAGCTTCGTCAACATGTATCCAGGACTAAGAGAAACATTATTGAATATGGTGTCGGTCATAAAAGGAGCAAGCTTCACCTTAAGGTGTTTACACGTACACCTTCCTTGGCCCATTCCACAGCAAGACTGGCCGCCATGTGTTTAACAGCAGCCTTGGAGGCGTTGTAAGGAGTTTGGAGCTAAAAAGACCTAGTTGATCCTCTAAATCGTTCGATCTAGAAATTGAAACTACCTGTGGAATATTGACAATCTTTTGGGTTCAGAATGACATCTGTCATCAGCTTTTGCAGTAATATGAAGGAGCGAGGAAATCCTGACGTTGGCGCTCATGCTCGATATCAAAATGATGGAGCCCCCACCTTGGGGTATCATGTGGCGTGCTGCCTCCCGGGCAGTATAGAAGACGCCATGTACATTGACGTCAAAGAGGCGCTTGACACGGTCTGCAGGGTAACTATCCGACCAACCACCTCAGTCGTCACTTTAGAAACAATCAGGGTGCACATACTCGAGGGCGGGATAATTCTCGACAATCCCTGGCGTTGAAATAAACATGTTAAGAAAAAACGGAGAATATGAAGATGTCCAGAATAATCACCAGCAGAAGCCACAACTGCGTCAATTCGTCCGAAGGTTTCTATGATTGCAATGAAAGCTTCCTGGACGGAGGCTTCAGAGGATACATCACATTCAATCCCCACTATTTTTATATCGTCTGGTTTGAATCCAGTGTATTCTGCTAGGGGATGAGGACTGCAAGGAGGAGGGGAGGATCGGACATACTTGCTGCGTATTCTGCGAGTTCCACCACAGCTTCCTCAGTCTCGGATAACTTAAGATCGAGAACGGCCAGACTTGTGCAACCCCTTGCAAAGAAGTTCAGCATCAATAGCAACAAGAGAATGATTCACCCTACGATTGGATGAAGGCACGACAGAATTCCAATCCCAGTCCTCTTGCTGCACCTGTGACCATGCAAACCTAACAATTATCAGCTTTGCTGCACGGTCCAAATCGAGGTCTCTCTACCTCACCTTGCCTTGCATGGAGAAGGATGGTATTGGGATTGGTGCAGAGGAACGAGACGCCATGAAAGAGATGGAGATGGCAAGGAATAAATAAGCTTTCCGTGTCACAAGAGCTACTTATATTTGAAGTGAAGACGAGGCCATGTGGGGAAAGGGGGGGAGATTGCCCCGAAAATGGATCCTACAATGAAGACAGAATAGTAACTCTGCGGCACTGCCATTCAAATTACCAGTAATTAGATGGGAATCTCGAATGATCGTACATAAGGAAAGATATAATCAAGGAGTGTGTAAGAAATAGAACGGAGTTGAGGGTATCTACAGTAGCGAGGTACTCGAAAAAATAATTATACAAAGAGCGGATCTGGTATATACAATCCAGAGAATCATAGAAAGACACTAGAGCAACATACTGATTGAACGACGATGGAAAAGAAAAAAGGAAATTTATAGACAGGCAAATTTTGATTTCCGTTTTTGCATCTCCTCCATCCGAGAATCTAATTGTTGACGGGCTCGTTCCTTGGCCTTGCGCTCTTCGTCCAGGCGTTGTTCCAGTGATTGCTTCTCCTCAACAATGGATCTTCGCACAGATACAACCTCCCGCTTGGCCTCTGACAATTCGTTGCGTAATGCTTCGAGTTTGACATTCAGGGTATCCCGTTCTCGCGCAAGTTCGGTGGCCTGCATACGCGCTTTCCTCACTACAATAATCGGGTGAGCAACCAACCAACGTCGAAGAAATAATGAACCTACAATTCTTTTCGGAATCACCCAGAGAGGTCTCCAGCGAGTTAACTAGATCCATATGGGTCTGTAGATCGCTCTCACAATGTGTTAATTGCTTGTTGAGCGTCTTGATCATCGCCTCCTGTTCTTCAAGCTGTTTCGTCTGCTGTTCAAGCTTGGCCCCCACCTTTGGATCGACGGATGCGAGTGGAAGGCCATTGATTGGTGTCATGTGGCTGATCGAAGTTGATGGCGACTCGGGTTGGGACTCCCGAGAGGACACAGAAGAGGCGAATGCGGAGCCTTGGGATGATGTGCTAAGGTTTGAATCTCCATTGGCATGTTGAGTAGGAGTTGTTATCGACCGAGGAGCGGGTGGAGGGGGGACAGATGGCGGTGGTGTTGGGGGAGGAAGTTTGATTGCTGGGAGATTTGTACCCCTCTGGAACCCAATATTTCGCTCCGGCGAGCGTGCATTGGGTGGAGAGGCACTTCTTGCAAGTTGGGCTTGTAATTCCCGCACAAGTGTATCTGAGCGATTCTTCTCTGTCTGGAGTGTATCCTTTTCATCCTTCACCTTCTGGAGATTCTCCTGGAGTTCAGCGAGGACAGAGCGATGGCGCTCAAGCTCGCCAACGAGGGACTCGCGCTTGGAAGCCTCTTGAATAAGTTTCGACTGTTCATTGCGAGTCTTATCCAGCTCTGTTCGCAGTCGAGCTACTTCATTCTCTAATCCGTCACGCTCACTTGTCACTGTCACGAAATCTTCAGCCATGGAAGTGACAATTTTCGACTGTTCTCCAAGCTCGAGTTCGTGATTTTTCCGAGTTTGCTCATGCAATGAGGCGAATTCGTCTGCTGCGGCTTTGTGAGCTTCGATTTCGTGGATAAGCAAATCACGGTCCTTGCGTAAAGTTTCTCGTTCTTCAGCGTGCCGCTGTTGAAGTTCAGCGATGGTGGTCTTAAGGCGGGTTTGTTCCTCCTCCAGCAAGCTTTTGCTATGCACTCGAGCATCCTCCATCGTTTTATGGTGCTGTTCCTGGATAACGACGAGATTCTTTTCCAAATTTGCAATATCCCGTTCGTGCTTCATTCTCAGCTTCAAGACCTCTTCAGTATGCGACTGAAGGGTTGATATACGATTCTGCTCTTCCGATGCCAAATGTTCACGGTGAGTCTGAGCGTCTTCGATGGCTCGTCGTTGCTGTTCCTGAGCATCGATGAGTTCTTCCTGGAGCTTTGCGAGACTGTCTTGATGCTCCAATTTGAACTTGGAAATATCAGCTGCGTGAGTTTCCAAAATTGCTGTCCGTTCTACCTCTTCTTTAGAAATAAGTTCTCGGAATTTTGTATCATGCATTGCTTTGAGCGACGCAATTTCCTCTTGGTAGCTTTTTTCAATTTCTTGCAGAACAGCGGCTTGTTGCTCTTGGACATTTTGTATGGCGACGTCATGTTCGTGGCGAATTTTTTGGAGGCCCCTTGCATGATCGTCCTTCTCGGCTGTCAGAGAGGTGGCGGCCCGTTCGACTTCAATACGCCAATCACTTTTGAGTTTAGAAAGGGTGGTTTCATGTTCGAGCTTGAGGCGATCCATTTGCAACGTATGGTCGTCGTCCTTCGCTTTGGAGGTTCGAATGTAACCAGCATTTAGGCTTTCCAACTCTTCTGCGAAGGCAGCCTCCTTTCGGGCGATAGCAGCGGCGTGCTCCTCCTGGAGAGAGGTTAAAGCCAGTGTGCGGGCAGACTCACTCTCGGACAGCGAGCCTTCCCGCGAGATCTCAGCCATTCGCAATTCACCAGCGTGCTCTTCCCTAAGCCTCTCGATCGTTGCATTGGTTTCCGTGGCCACAGTCTTGATAGCTTCAGCGTGGTCGCTACGAAGTTTGGTTAGAGCATTATAATATTCCTCTTCTGTGGCTTGAAGTGCAGAAGCACCTTTCTCCTCTGTCTCGCGTAGAGCAGTGGAATGCTCCGTTCGAATCTTCGCAACGAATCTGTCATGATCAGCAAGAGTCTGTTGCAGAATGGTGTTTGCTTCTTGCAGCTTGGCTTGAAGAACCTTTTCATGTTCGGCCTGGAGTTTACCGAAAGCTGCTTCGTGATCTTGGCGTGCTTTATCGAGTGCAGTTGTTCCTGCCTGCAATTCGGCTCGGAGGGTGGACAAGGTTGTATCATGGTCAGCCTTCAAAGAATTGAGCAAGTTGTCGACTTCTTGGGTTTTGGCCTGAATAGCTTCTTCATGTGACGCACGAAGCTGCCTAACGTCGGCTGCATGTGACAGCTCTGCATCTTTGAGGGCTCTGACTAGTTCTGTTTCATGCAAACGAACTTCCTCGAGAAGAAGTAAATCATCACTGTGGTTTTTCTGAAGCGCCTCAATTTCCTTCGACATGTTTAGGGTCTTTTTTTTTTTTTAAAAAAAAAAAAACCAACAACAAAACAAAAAGACATGAACATATGAAGAATAAGTGAATATGTTGATACTTGCCTGGTCTCTTGACAATGTGGTAAGATCATCAAGTTGGCGCCTGGTCTGCGTAAGTTGAGAATTCAAATTTTCGACAACTTCGCGGTGATGGGATTCCTTCTGTGCCATTGAGCTAACAAAATAAAACAAAATTAAGAACTAATCCAAAGAAGTTGAGGAGGTCCATACAGCATGAGTTCATTGAGTCTTTCTAAAGATTCATCCTCAGACAAGGACGAGCCTGTCTCGGTTTGTGCACCATGGACAGTGCCATTCTCCATTGTCTTGCGGATATGGTCAAATCGGTTGATTGTCTTTGGGGAGAGTGCGGTATCAGGATTAACAGGCGTCCCGTTGATTTCAGTTGTGGTTGGCTGTCCCTCACCACCCTCTACTCCATTGGGGATCTTCAACTGGTTCTCTTGGCTCTCCTTCAGAGACTCCTCGAGTAAAGTAATTTCAGCTTCACGGTCTTTAAGTACCTCCTGAAGGCGCATGATTTCTTGTTCCAAAGAGGAAACCGAGCGCTCGTTCGGTGGAGTCAGGCTTGGCATAGAGATGGAGAGATTGGGTCGTAGACCGAATGCCTGGAGGGTTGAAACGGAGTGGGAGTGGGAATGGGAAAGCGAGTGAGAACTGGATGGTGAATGAGAACTACTGGTGCCGTGACTTGAGAATGAAGCCTTGCGCGAGTGCACCGATGATAGCTCCTGCGATAGCGATTGTGATTGCGATAGCGACCTTGAGAACAAATTAAATGAGCACATAAGAGTTAGACAGGGCGGTCAATTTACCTCGCGTGGAGCGATTCCGCCGAGGCCGCCTGCCGGAAAAAAAGCCTACGACCTGCAGGGTTGAGCTGGGCGTCGGGAGATTCTCTAATTCGAGAGCCATTTATCCTTCGCCTGAATGGGATGTTCTCGTGGGGCTTATCAGTTGCAGGAGAATCAGTAGAATCAATTGTGGCTTCTCCAATGTTTGGGCTGTTCAGTTTAGCCTCTTGAATTTGAGCTGCAAGGTCGGATATCTCGCGGAGTGCATCCCGATATTTGGAGGTAACGGAAGAGAGGTCGGCAAGAGTAGCGGTGTGTGTCTGTTGTAGTGCTAACAATTGGGATTCTAGTTCCAAGTTCGGCGACAAGGCTGGGGAGTCGTCTACATGAAGCTTGATTGGGGAGGGTGCAGAGTCTGACCTAACAGGAGAAACCGAGCCAGAAGGGGTGTTCTCGAAATCGATTTGGAGACTTTTTCGAGCGGATTCGACTTCTCCGACAACAGAGCCTAATCGAACACGAGTCTCTCCTGCATCTTTCCGCCTTTGCTCCCATTCACGCATTTTCTCCTCCAACAGTTTGATTTTCAACTCTCTGGCCTCCAAATCTGATCGCCAATTTTCGCCATCTTGTTTGAATAATTCCAATCGACCCTGCAAGGTCTCGACTTCATCGCGTCGACGTTCTGACTCCTTCTCGAGTTTCTCGACTGTTTGTTGCAATCCAAGAATTGACTCATCAGCACGAGAAAGTCGCGCCTCCAGGTCAATGATGTATTTGCTCGAATATGTTTCCATGTCTTTGAACCGCGAAAGTTCCCGCCGCAGGTCGACCATCGATTCGCTAGACGAAATGGAACTTTCGTCATAGACTTTCATCTTTTCTTCAAGATCACGAACATATGCCTAAAAAGCAAGTAAGCAAACGATATGACTGATATCATGAATTCTCTCACCTCTGTTGAAGCTTCGCGTTCTGTTAGCTTCGAAACTCGAGCCCTGAGCTCTTCTACATATAGCTCTGTTGCTGCGTGTCTCTCGGTGATGGCCACAAGCTCTTCTTCCTTCTCCTCTACCATCTCATTCGTATGCCGCAACGCAGCTCTATTCAAACTTAATTCGGCTTCCATGGCGCTGATCGTTTTCTCGTATTCTTCAATGACCGGGCCGACAATTTCCTCGTATTTGCCTGTTCCTCCGACTGCGCCTGAGGAGCTGATTCTATGCTTTTCGCCGAGTTCGCGCCTGAGACGAGTGAGCTCCTCGGTCCGCTCCACGAATTTTCCGCGCAAGTCCTCGTAGTTATTTTGCAACTCGGTCATCTGAGCCAAAACTTTCTTGCCTGCACCTTCGAGCAACTCCGGCTCCCGATCAACAGTTGGAATACCACCACCTTCTTTGATGCTCTTTAACTCCTTTCGCAGGCGCGAAACAGTTCCTTGCAACCATTCTATATCATCCCATCCGTCTTCCTTCTCATTCACAACAGCACGATTTTTGATATTCCGTGCACGATTCGCATACTTGAGGGTATTGATGGTTTCACCGGCGTTCCACTCGGCGGGGCTGACGCAAGCGATCATCAGGGTATGTGCGTTTCCCCCCAACGAGTCTTGTAGCAGGCGGGTCAACTTGGAATCACGATATGGGACATGACTTGCAGTGTGGGATTTCGCTCGTGAAGGGTCACCAAGCGCAGAGATAACATTTCCAAGTGCGAGAAGACCGCTGTTGATAGAGATGCCTTCTTTAATACGCTCTCCGGCGGCAGCGGTGCGTTTTAACTAATGAATTAAAGATTTGAAAACGTCAAGTAAGATCGTTTGTAGGTGTAAAATAATGACGAACCCTCTCCGAGCCAGCCAGATCCACAAAGTGAAACTTGGAAACAATCGTAACCCATTCTCCGGTATCTTCGTCGATTGAAGCAGATTTGTCACCCATGTGCCCAAGAGCGCTGGCCGGTCGGAGACCACCTGTTCTACCCATGGCAGAAGCAAAGCTCGGCGTTGAAGGACGGCCCAAGGGAGGAGAGGCAACTCGGTTTGCGGCAGGAGATGATCCGCCACCATACATTGAACCAGGGCGGACAAGCCTTGAGGGAGAGCGACCACCTGGTGGAAGTGGCGAGGAAGACCTTGGAGGATGGCCGGAGCCCGTGTACTTCTTCTGAGTCAGGGTAAGAGAGAAAATGGCATGGGATCGCGAAGATTGCGCGTTCATGTCGGTCTCATTCGTGCGTCGGATAGAAGTCCCTTTTTTGATAAGGCTGAGAAAAGTTTGTCAATAGCTCAACCCCTGGTAAACTCTCAAAAAAAAAAACCCACCCCATTACTTCATGAGCGTTTCTAACGTTCACCTCACGAAGCCCGCCCCAAATGATATGACCATCTTTGTCTTCTCTAATTTGCACCTCGCGTCTCGCGCCAGTTGGGTCGTCCAAACTCAGCAAGTCAATCAAGTCCTCGTTATAAATTTCGATGAAAGAACCTTTCAAATTGTAATTCCAGGCACCACCACGTTCTTCTTTGAGTTTCTGAGTACTCCAGAATATTGAAGAAACGGCTCTTGGAATGATGCCCATGCCGTTGTTAGGATCGGACGGGTCGAGGTCGAGGTCGATTCCAGTCATAGTAAATGTCTTCCCGCTGCTAGTTTGACCATACGCGAGGATAGTGCAGTTAAACCCCTCAATAAAGCGGGATACAAGAGGTCGCGCAGTGGAATCGTACAGCTCATATTGAGTCGTTGGTGGGCCATGCACTTGGTCGAAGGTGAACACCTGTTTCTTGGGCCCTGACGCCGCAGAGGTACCGGATGCCGCGGGTGCGCCAGACCCTGTTAGTGCGACGGAGGGTGCCTCAATTGAGACTGAAGTGTTGGAGGTATTTTGTATGACTGAGCGTTGGAAACGGGCAGGGATGGAGGTGGAGTCCTGAGTCGTGGGGGGACGGATACGAAGAGCTTGATGGGCTATCAGAAATTTTACAGACTGTCAAAGATATTTAGACGCACCAACTTGTACCGAGGTCGCCGGTGAGGACGACGAGCTCGAGGGGGCCATGGTTGCTCTTCTAGTAATCCTCCAATTTGTCGACCCCCTTCAAATCAAGACTTTCGGCATTCCCCGGATTCTTTGTATTTCTCACCAACCCTTGTCAGATGACCCAAGTTCGTCGCCTTGCCGCATGCGCATTTGACTGGCGTCTCTCTTTCGATGTTCAAGCACCTCTACTTGCTCCTTTCAGTCGAAGCATATTCTTCACCTAAATTTACGACAAAGGCGTGCACCAATTGTAAATCACTAAATGGGCTCAATTATCACCCTTTGATCGAGTTTACTAGTCGTTCTAAACTACAATCAATATTGCGATCACAGGCGATCACCATCAGTCCAGTCGTGTAACCGGCGCTCTGACGCCAGACTGCCAAAATGTAAATCCTTTCGTCAAGATACTTTCATCTTTAACATCAGCAACCTCTTTCATGTTCTAACGAGACGAAAAACCATTCAAGCTTCGATAACTCAGTACAGATTACTTATACTAAGGGCCAAGTTGGGCCGGTAATACACTCTATATATACTAAAACAACATCCCATCGCTATCAGGGTATTCCAAGTTATGATCAAGATCACAGGAGAGCTTCTCCTGCAATGTTTTCTTTTTTGAGTAAAAGAAGTCGTTGGGAACAAAACGACTTACCAAGCGCAGATCTTAATAAAGAACAGCCCACAGCAACCGTTTGTTGAACACTGGCTTCATCTGCCAAGGATGGGTTTACTTCCTGGAGGTAGTTACACCTGTTAAATTTATAAGGGCAAGAGAATAAAGATTTGACGGACCATTAAATCCATAGCTACAAGTAAGCCAGTGTCATGGATAGCCTCGCAAATATAATGACCTTCGCGGAACGTGAGGCCACCTCGTACCTAATAAAATTGTCGTTACTGGACGGATGGCAAATACACAATGTACTCACAGGAGTGCCAGTCGATGGTGCAACACTGGGGTCCAGGGCATCAACATCAAAACTTAGGTGGATGGGCCTATCTCGGTTGGGATTGACATGGTCCAGAGCCATTTCAACAACCTTTCCAATGCCATATTTGTCAACCTCATGCATACTGAATGCTTTGATCTTGTTATCACGTAAAATTTTCTTTTCGCCAACGTCCACATCCCGAAGTCCAATATAGACCAATCGTTCAGGGCTTAATACTGGCTTAATCCATGAGAACTCTTCAAATTTGCTTCCAATTCCCAGCAAGAAGGAGATAGGCATCCCGTGTATGTTTCCTGGATGAGAATCAGCCTGACGTCGGCCTTGGAAAAGGACAACACATACCCGACCCCGTTGATTCAGCCGTATTAATATCCGCATGCGCATCTATCCAAATCACGCAGGAGTCTGGGTATTTCCTATCAAAAAGAGCGTCATTATGGGGGAACATTCGCATAGACATCTGAATTTACGAGAATGTTCCTGATATCGTTCCCATCGCCTGTTAATTCCCAGTAGATGGTGAGCATACATGGTTAACTGGGACAGATCTTTTTTAACGCACTAATGAATGGTCCCCTCCAAGCGTAACGGGCAGTTCCCCTTTTGCGGCATGTGCGCCAACCACTTGTGCAACGGATTCGGTGACACGAGAAACTAATCTTGGGTTTTTTAGTATCCCAATCGGAGGGTCATTTGCTGCGCTGATCTCCTCGAACTGGTGATGGCCATCAAATTTGACCTTCCATCCGAGAGCTTCCAGTTGACCGATAAGGCCCGCTTGCACCAGGTGGATGGGACCTTGGTCGACACCTGGTCGAGGCTATGAATCATATTAGAAAGAACTCGGAGACTGCGAGCAGCCGGGACCTACTTGACCGCCACTTAACGACAAAAAGGGTCAGCCGGGGTATGTCTTGACGGAAAACATACCTACCTAAAGGGGCAACCTACGATCTGCAGGCGAAGTGAGCAGAGTATGGACCAAAAGGCAAGGCTGGACGTACTGCCGCTGTCTTGGGCTCGGGGATGAATTTGAGGTGAGTTGCCATTTAACGTGATGGAAGAGGGAAGAGAAAGAGATTGGCGACCGACTGACAAGGCATTGCGTATTGAGTATACATGAATAGAAGCAAGATCCGAAGGGCACCAAGCTGATCCAGCGGAGGGGGTCGGATGACGGACACATTAGCAATCTGGTGTCTCGTGCGGGGCTGAAGAACAGTAGCTAAAATGCTACCCTGACGTAGGCCAGCTTTTGTATGCCTCTGGACTTCTGCGCTCCAGGCATACTTCATCCTAAAGGTTATTCTCACAGGGTGACAACAAGCATTTTCGGCCTTACATAATAACTAATAGGAGTTGGCCCAGTGAAATTACGCAGATCATTGGGAGGGTCCCATTCTACTGTAAATATGTAAGAAATCAGTGCTGTTACAGTTGTTTGCATATTGTTTTGATTCACATCGCAGCGTTTGATGTGACCAAACCCTTTCCAGCTATCTGCCAGTGCAAAACCATAGACGTTTTTTACGTTGCTTCTAAGTAGGCTGAAGGAGAGTATTAGTAACGCGCTGCGTCGTGTTTCTGGCCTCGTCCGAGTCGTCATCGTTCAAAATAGCGGCCGCTAATGTCCTTTGCGTCTAAATATCTCAAAACTGACCTTCATCGCAGTCACTACTCACCGCTGTCTGTTGTTGGAAAGGGACGAATTTGAGTGGGTTTCCCAAAAGTGAATATCAACAGACATTTGAGTGGTATAGTGACAGCACCATCTCTCCAGCAGTGATTTCTCCTGACAAGACGGGAGCGGCCTCAGGTGCCTGTTCTATAAATAGCGGAGAGTAGCCAAACGTTGGCCGTATTCATTTGCCCATTGGTGTGATATCCACAATCGATAAGGCAGTTCCACCATCCTGTCCACCCTTCATTTGCATCATGGTACATACGCCGAAGTTTCTTTCAGGCAGAAATACGCCCACGTTCAGAGATATTGTGCGCCCCCATCTTCTCTCCTTCCCCCATTTCTCCAATTGCATTTCCATCTCCCCCATGTCCAATCATTAACGAACATCGTTGACCAGGTTCGCGATGTAATGAAACACTACAAACATGAGAAGGAGTCCGAGGCCCACCAGGTATAAGGTCCCGCGACTTTTGATCTTTTCAAAGCTCAGATCGCTTTCAGATTTTCCGTAATGCTGGTGGTCATCAACCCAAAGGCTTGCCGCAAACCGTGAATATTGCAAGTCTTCATTTTGTTTTTAATTGATCCAGGAGTATTTCGCTAACAAGCTTTTAGGAAGAGGAAACCGTTCCTGGCATCGAACATCCTGGAAGCACTGGCGTAATATACTGCTCTGACCGTGCCATGGCTAATGGATTTAACTATACCAGCTCGCACGAGTGGGCAAATTTGGGCCAAGGTGCACCTGAAGTTGGTCCCATTCCTGGAGCTCCTGAGCGGCCCAATACCATCTCTGTTCCCCTTGATTCTCTTGAATACGCTCCCACTACTGGCGTCAAAGGTATATCCTGAGGCCCCTGTTAATCATTTCATTCTTACCTTGCTACCAGCTCTCCGCGAGGCAGTCGCCAATTTATACAATCATACCTATCGTGAAGGAAAAGCAAGTCAATATACCTACGAGAATGTTTGCATCGTTCCTGGAGGGCGTTCTGGACTATCCAGATTAGCAGCTGTCATTGGAGATGTCTACACTGTAAGTAGGCGGCACCATAGGCGAGGTCAGGATTTAACGTTTAGTACAGAGCTACCAAATCCCAGACTATACCGCATATGATCAAGTCCTTAGCGCCTTCAAGAGATTGGTCCCCGTGCCTACCGCGTAAGTACATGACTACTGCTGCTAGGCCATCCAATAAATAATTGATTCGGGATTTTATTCAGCCTTGACCCCAAGGTAATTGGAGTTTTTCAAATTGGACTAGTGACATTGATGGCGCGATAGGATAAATATCGTCTTGACATCGAACAAACTAAAGTATGTCTCTAACATGCAACCTTGGTATAGCACAGGAACCTAACACACTGTCGTATAGAGAGACATTCGTACCCAAGGATTAGCCGTTGTTCTTGCATCCAATCCTCGTAATCCGACGGGCCAGGTGGGTAATTGGACCTCGAGTTTCATTTTCAATAGTTGGCTGAAATAGGGGGAAAGGTCATCAAAGGAAACGACCTTAAGGAATTAGTGTCCCTCAGTCGAGAAGGAACGACAGTAATCCTTGACGAGGTAACAAGCCGTACTCTGGGAAACATCTGCCAAAACTCATATTTGGAATAGTTTTACTCTTGGTACATTTACCCTGAAAGCAACAGCGACTACGGCACATCTATCTCTTCCGCGAAATATGTTGACGACGTCAACGAGGTGAGCAGCCTGTTCAACAAACCGAGGGCCTAATAATGTCGAATTAAATTAAATCAGGATTCTACTGTTATCATCGACGGACTTACCAAAGTAATGGTCGTGTCTCTTCTCCGCGTCCTTAAACATTGTTGAACTAATATTTAGAACTGGCGTCTTCCCGGGTGGCGTGTGTGCTGGGTCATCGGCCCAAAAAACCTAATTACTGCACTTTCGCAATCAGGTTCTTTCTTAGATGGAGGTGCTAATCATCCGTCAGTGAACTACTCAGCCAAGTGGAAAAATAAGGCCTTAATTATGTTCCCAGACTCCAACTGGCAGCCATCCCGTTATTAGACCCCCTTCATGTGAAGCAAGAGAAAGTAAGAGATATGTTATACTCTGGGATGTATGTTTCTGGAAGACTCCTTTTTTTTTTCCCAGATTGCTCTTCAGAAGCATTTCAAAGCAAAACGCGACCACATTCTTGCAAGACTCAAGGCCCTTCATCTCGAAGTAGACATTCCTCCCACAAGCACCTTCTACATCTGGCTCAACCTTGAGAAGCTTCCTGCCCCACTTAATAATGGCCTGGTATGCCTAACCTTTGCGAAGTGCTCCTCGTTTGTTGAATAACCGCCTTGACTTGCTAGACTTTCTTTGAGGAATTGTTGAAAGAAAAGACCATCGTTATTCCTGGTATTTTCTTCGATATCAACCCAGCGCACCGTAGGAACCTCTTCAACTCTCCTTGTCATCATTTTGTCCGCTTGTCTTTTGGTCCACCTTTGAAGGATCTTGACATGGGTAGGTTTTTAAAATCGTAACCGTTCATGGCTCTAATTGCATGTCATTGATCACAATAGGTATCGATGCCATGGAACGTGTCTTGAAGAAGGCAAAGAAGACAGGAATGACGGAGTTTGGTCAGGGGTGAGTTTTTAACAACTTCTGATCTGGATACTTCAACGAACTTTCCCTGCAGATACAAAACCACAACCGAAGTACCAGATTCTCCAGTTCAACTTGTTTAATATCCTCCACAATACTCAATCAAGTCGATAATATCGATTATGAAAGTTTTTGTTAGTCAATCTGTACCAATAGTCACGGGATACTATGTACTCGATATGTTCGTTGGATGGCCGAAGAATTATATGAATTGATTGTCTGTCAAGCGGCGGGATTGAAATGGGCAAAAGCGGCTTTGAATGCCTGTGCATCTGCCTTGTCGTCTTCTTCTGACAACATGCACGCTTTCCAATCTAACCGATCAGGTGTGCCAAGAAGACTGACCAATGCCTGTCTAAAACCTGTGGATGAGCCTTGGAGAAGGATCAGCTGAATGACAACGTACCTGCCAAACTGTATACTGAATGGAATACTATCCTTCAATAAATGCACCATTTTCCGTCCATCAGGAAGTTCGACCTTGAAATAGCTCCCTCTTCCGTTCGAGCAAGATTGTAAAGCAGAATCTGGGTCTTCCTCAAAGTCAATGCCCAATGACCGGCCTTCCTGCAGGAAGGTCTCTTCAACTTTGTCTTTAAGTCGTAACGGCACGGGCACGGCTTGAACGTGTGCATGGCCCCCTTTCGCCGTCAAGCGGCCGACCTCGAAAACGACGGAAGTACAACCATACTTGATGTACATGTCACTCAGAGCGGCCTTGAA
>Ga0307509_10007570_pt1 | contig 14141 bp, 12 predicted proteins | sample 10_EM_MG_FD_202245 | JGI IMG/M metagenome (GOLD analysis project Ga0307509, IMG submission 202245) | Populus trichocarpa ectomycorrhiza microbial communities from riparian zone in the Pacific Northwest, United States - 10_EM | ecosystem: Host-associated > Plants > Roots > Unclassified | place... | reverse complement strand
CAGCCGCTCAAGGTCGCGGCCGGTGAAGGTGGCGGCGGCGGCGAGAAGCCGGAGATCAACATCTCGCTACCGCGCGGCTTCGTCGTTCACTGATCCATCTTCTCGAGTCGGCCGTCCGCGTGCTTCGCGAACCGGCCTTCGTCGCGCGGATGGACCGGATCGTCGCTCGTCCACGGCCAGCCTCCGAACCGCGTGCGCTGGTAGTCGGCGAACGCCTGCTGGATCTCCTGCCGCGTGTTCATCACGAACGGCCCGTGCTGCGCGACCGGCTCGCCGATCGGCTTGCCCTGGAGCACGAGGATCTCGGTCTCGTCGACGGCGCTGATCGGAATCTCCGCATCCGGCTTCACCTGGACGCCGGTGCTCGCTGAAATCTCGCGATCCGCGATCTTCGCCTTGCCCTTGAACAGATACAGCGTGCGGTTCGAGCCCGGCAGCGCCGGCGGCAGTGTCCATCGCGCGCCCGGATCGAGCTTGATCGTCCAGATCGCGAGGTCGGACTCGGCGCGCGAGGCCCACGAGCTCGGCGGCGGCGACGGCGGCGACGCCTCGCCGAGCTTGCCGGCGACGACGCGCACGAGCACGCCCGGTGCCTCGATCCGCGGGATGTTGGGCTCCCACAGCATCGTGAAGTGCGGCGCGACGAGCTTGTCCTTCGCCGGCAGGTTCAGCCAGATCTGGAACAGCTCGACGGGATTCGGTCCGCTCGCGTCGACGAGCGGGAACATCTCGCAATGCGAGATTCCCGCGCCGGCGGTCAGCCACTGGACATCGCCGCGCCCGAACCGCGCGGTCGCACCGAGCGAGTCCGAGTGATCGATCAGGCCGCTTCGGACGAGCGTCACCGTCTCGAACCCACGGTGCGGGTGCTGCGGAAAGCCCGGCACGATCTCGCCGTGGTACATGCGCCAGCCATCCTTGCCGGCGAAGTCCATCCCGAGCTCGCGCCCGTCGAGCGGCGCCGCCGGGCCGAGCTTGGCATTGCCCGCCGGATACGCGTCGTCGTGGTGCGCACAGAACAGAAACGGATCGAGCGTCGGCCACTGGAAGCCCAGCGGGACGACGGCGAGGATCGGTGAATCGGCCATGCCTGCCATGGTGGGGCCGCAGCGGGGCCGCCGCAATCTCACCGATCGGGCACAAACAGTTGCTAATTCGGTTCGTCGACGACGATCCGGAACCACACGGTCCGCTTCACCCCGCAGATCCGGCACGCGACATCGACCGCGCGCATGCCCGACCCCTCGGACCGGTGCTCGTTCACCCGGTACTCGCCGCCGCACTGCGGGCAGGTGCCGACCCTGCCCTCGATCACCGCCGCCGTACCGACGAGGATCGGGTGATCCGGTGCGCCGCCGGGCACCAGCTTCGCGAGCTTCTCGCGGTCGCGTACGAGCTGGCGCGCATCGCGCTCGCGGGCCCGCCGCTCGGTTCGTTCGGGTCGTTTACGACTCACGCGACGTGTCCAATGTAGCATCGCCTCGATGCGCCATCTCCTGTTCGTGCTCGCGCTCGCCGGTTGCAAGGATCATTCGGTCTCGGAAGCGGTCCCGGTGTCGGCACCGGCCGCGATCGGAACGGGCTCGAACATCGCGGTCGCGACGCCGCACGCCGCCGATCGCTCGACCTGGAAGCAACCGGCGAAGCCCGTGCCGTGGACGAAGCCAACACGGGCGCAGAACCAGCAGGAGCAGCTCCTCGCGGGGACGTGGGCCGCGAACGTCGGCAACTTCGCGTCGCGCTCGGTCGCGATGGCCGACAAGGCGGTCTACGCGATCGACCGCAAGAACCCGGACCTCATCTCGAACGCGCTCGACGCGATCGAGAAGGACAACAAGCTCGCGACGAACTGCGTGTGGGTCGAGCTGCGGCCGGACTTCACCGGGTTCCGGCGCGAGTGCACGGTGGTGAACGGCAACGCGAGCGCGCTCGATCAGACCGACCCGATGACCGGCAAGAAGAGCGACTTCGGAACCAAGCTCGAGTGGTTCATCGACGAGACCGACAAGAACAAGCTGAAGATCCACTTCGCCGACGACATGCTCGTGCCGGCGATGCGCGACGGTAAGCTGGTCCAGCTCGTGTTCCGGACCTGGTACCTCCAGCTCGATCGGGCCGACGAGACCGCGGGCGCGAACCACTTCAAGGTCAAGGAGTGGTTTCCCGAGCACGACTACACGCTGCCGACCGAATACACCTGGGACATCGAGTCCGGCAGCTACCTGCCCTGACGCCGAGCCCGAGGCGGCGCGCCGGTTTACACGGCGATACGCCCCGGGATACATGCGCGACTCCCGGCCGGGGCCTTCACGTTCTCCTGGCATTCGTTCACGCCGCACATCACACTGGATCTGATGCTGGCTCTCGAAGTTCCGGCCCTGAAGTCCATCCTGGTGGGCGTGCTCGCCGTCGGCGCTCTTGCCGTCGTCCCGCACCGTCACCGTCATCACGAGAAGCACCGTCTCGTCCTCCACACGGAGTCGCGACCGCACGCGCTCTATCTCACCGCGTGGGAGAACGGGCCGGTCGAGGTCGAGCTCGACGCCGATCATCTCCAACCGATCAAGTTCGAGATGCGCGCGCGCGTGACCGACGGCTGTCGCTGGCACGGCTGGGAAGTGCTGACGCCGATCGGCGATCATCGCTACTCGTACTCGTACGACGAGGAGAAGCTGTCGTGCGACCCGAACCCGATCGAGACGATCCGCACGCCGCGGACCGGCTGGGTCGAAGTTCAGTAGACGACGACCTTCACGCCCGTCGAGCGACCGAACGTCTCAGGGCTGTACATCTCCTCGGCCTTGGCCGGCGCCGCCATGAACGTGCCCGGTACGGTCGCGCGCGCGGTGTACGTGAAGCGATGCACGCCCGCCGGCAACCAGCGCGCGAACGCCTCGCTCCGGTTGTCGCGCATCTCGAGGTGGTTCCAGGCGTAGCTGGTCGTGCTCTTCACCGCGCGCTCCGCGGTCGCGAGGTTCGTGTTCACGGCCTCGAGTCCGGCGGGCAGTGGATCGACGAGCGCGACATTATCGCGCTGCATCGGCGCGACGGCCTCGACGACCACCTCGACGCGGGCACCCAGCTTGATCCGGACCCCGTCCGCGGTCTTCGCGACGTCGCTCGGATTGTCGATCGCGTGGTACTCGCGCCGCACGACGAAGCCCGCGTCGAGCGCCGGTAGATCGATCTTCTTCGGCGCGTAGGTGATGCCGATCCGGTAGTACATCCGGCCCGGCCCGTCCTTCTGCAGCGCGACGTCGTGCGTGGTGCCCGGTGCGAGTTGTTTCCAGTCGAGCTGTGCCTGCGCGCGCAGGTTCGATCGACCGGCAAACACTTGCTGCGCGTACGCGACGTTGCCGACCCACAGCTTGCCCGTGTAGTTCGGCACGGCCTTCTCGTACGTGTCGAAGTAGCGCCGCATCGCCTCGAGCACCGCGAGGTTCTCCTGCGTCGATCGCCAGTGCCCGTGCGATCGCGCGTTCAGCAGGCCACGCGCGAGCTTCTCGATCAGCGGCTGGTTCGCGTCCTCGCGGATCATCGCGTCGAGGACAAGCGCGTTCGTGCGTTGATCCGACGCGAGGAGCAGCCGGTCTCCCTCGGTGTACGACGTCGCGACGCTCGCACCCGCCGCGGTCTCGTGCGCCGCCGACAGCAACTCGGCCAGCAGCTTCGCGCGGGTTACCCGATTGCCGTCGCCCCGGGCGAGCAGCGCCAGGAGCCGCGCCTTCGCGTCGACCGGATAGATCTCGATCCGCCGCGCGACCGCGTCGAGCCGGACCGCGGCCGGGCGCTCGTCGAGACCTGTCGCGGCGAGTGCGGTCAGCGCCGTCGCCGCGAGCGAGACCTGATAGCCGACCGCGTCGCCGCGCTTCGCCTGATCGAGCTTCGCGGTGGTCTCGCGCAGGAGCTTCTGGACGTACGCGGTGCCGCGCTTGACCGGCGTCCCCTTCTCGCCGAGCCGGCTGAGCGCCGTCAGCACCTGCATCGACACGAACGCGTCCGTCGGCGTGTCGCGCCAGTAGCCCCAGCCACCGTCGTCGTTCTCCATGCTCGCGAGCTCGCCGATGTCGTGACGCTGGACGTCGCGCAGCTCCTGCGGGCTCGGCCGGCCCGGCGCGGCGAACGCGTCGAGCACGTCGTTGAACGCGAGCGTCGCGAGCATCCGGCTCGACCGTTGCTCGGCGCACTCGTACGGATACTGCTGGAGATAGCCGTACGCGTCCGTGAGCCCCTGGAGCTGGGTCGACGCGACCTCGGTCTCGACGCCGCCGACGTCGGCGAAGATCTCGCCGGGAACTTTCAGCTGCTCGTACGCCGGCGGCCCGTCGACGATGCCATAGGTCGCGAAGCTCTCGGTGGTCGCAGGTTCGTAGACGGGCACCTCGACGTTCGACGCGTCGGTGAACGTGCCGGACTGGACGATCGTCTGGATCACCGCCTTGCCGCGCGCCACGGTCGCGAGCGGGAACCGGACCTCCGCGCGCTGTCCCGCCGGCACGACGACGCGCTTGCCGCCACCACCCGAGAGGTTCGCGGCGCGGACCGCGACGTCGATCGTGCGTGGCGTGCGATCGAGGTTCTGGACGACGACCGGTAGCTCGAACCGATCGCCCTGCGAGAGGAACCGCGGCGCCTGGGTCCGCGCGTTGACCTTGCGCTGGGTCACGATCGTGCCCTCGCCCTTGCCGAAAAAGTAGGTCTCGGCGGTCGCGAGCGCGACGACGCGGAACCGCGTCATGCTCTCCGGCATCTTCACGGTCACGCTGACGTGGCCGCGCGCGTCGGTATGGAGCTTCGGCGCGAACACCGCGGTCGCTCGGAAGTCCTTGCGCGCGGTCACGACCGACGTCCCCATGCCGTGACCCATGCCCGAGCCCGAGCCGTAGCCGAGCGTGCCGAAACCCGTCCCGCCGCCGGAGCCCGAGATGAATCCGCTGAAGCTCGTGTCGAGATCGATCCGATCGAATCCGGGCACGCCTTTCAGATGCTGGTCGGCGTCCTCGACCATGCCGAGCGTCCCGGCCTCGGACGTCCCCGCCTCGACCTCGCGATAGAACGGCGCGAGCGGATCCGGATGATGCATGCCGGTGAGCGCGAGCACGGCCTCGTCGACGACGATCAGCGCGACCTCGGCGTTCGCGACCGGCTTGTCGGCGCGCTGGACGTCGACCTCGAACGTCGCCTCTTCACCCGGCTGGACGAGCGGTCGGGTGGGCCGCGCGCGCAGCTGCAGCCGTGACGCGTCGAGATCGACCCGCAGATCGACCTCCGCCGTGTTCTGGTCGGGCAGCGGCTCCGTCGAGTTTTGATCGTCGGTCTCGCGCTTCGCCATCCGGTCGACCTGGACGTGCACGTTCTCGAGATAGCCGACATCCATCGGCAGCGAGAGCTTCGTCACCTTGTCGGCGAGCGCGAGCCGGTGCTGAACGATCACACCCTGGCGCGCGTACGACACGATCGCGGTCGCCGGGACGACGTCGGAGCGGATCTGCAACTGCGCGGTCTCGCCGGCGCGGTACTTCGGCTTGTCGGGGACGATCGACAGCGTGTCCTTCGCGTCGGGCCAGCGATACCAGGGCACGTAGTACTGCGTGGTGTTCGTCCGGCCGCGCTTGTCGACGACGGTCGCGACTGCGCGATAGAGCAGATCCTGTGGCGTCCGCGCGCGCTTCAGCACGCACACCACCGGCTGGAGCTCGCTCTTCACCGCGCAGTGCTGGGTGTCGTAGACCTTCGCGTCGTCGTGGCGCGCGTCGGAGTACATCGTCGCCTCGAACGTGACGTCGATCGGCACGCCCGCGATCGCGTTGCCGTCGACGTCCGTGGCGACGAGCTGGACCTGGTCGGTGGTATCCGGCGCGAGTCGCATGCCGACGTAGTAGGTCGCCGGGTGGACGATCACGCCGCTCGAGCTCGCGCGGATCGTCTGGCGATCGACATCGGTCACCGTCGCGTCGACGCTGAGCACACTCGGCAAGCCCTGCGGCAGCGCGTGGATCCCGAACTTCACGAGCGAGGTCGAGCCGCCGCCCAGCGTGGTCGACTGCGCCGCGGTCGACTGATCGTACGCGAGGCCCGACTCCGAGCGCTTCGCGCGCCCCGGCTCGAACGTGTACGACTGCCAGCCCGGGGGCCGGTACGAGGCCGCCTGCAGCCGCGCCTCCCACTTGATCCCCGCACCGGGCAGGCCACCGCCCGCGTAGTACTTCGCCTCCGCGTTCATCTCGAGCGCCTCGCCGAGGTACAGCGGCTTCGCGCCCGCCGCGCGGACGTCCTCGGTCAGGTTCACGCCGTACACGGGCGTGCGGAACTCCTGGACCTGGATCTCGTGCGTGATCTCCTGCCCCTTCGTCGCGAGGTGGATCGACGCGTAGCCGAGGTTCGCGTTCTGCGGCAGATCGAACTGGAGATCGAAGCCGCCCTGATCGGTCAGCTCCGCCTTGCCCTCGACGATCTTGTTATTGCGCGCGTCGAACACCGAGTACGCGAGCGTGTCGCCGCGCGCGGGGAGCTCGAGCCCGGGGTTCACGCCGTCGTGCGTCCACCGCACCCAGCCCTTCACGTAGACCGGCTCGCCCGGCTTGTACATGAAGCGATCGTCGGTGACGTACCACTGCGCGTTGCGGACGCGCTCGGTGCGATGCGCGCGATCGATCGCGGTGAACGCCGAGTCGGCGCCCGCCCGCGCGACGAGCAACGCCTGATCTTCCTGTGGTGCCGAGGGCGCGTACTTCGGCTTCGCCGGCGCCGGGGGCAGCTCGAACGTCGCGGCGCCCTCCGCATCGGTCTTCGCGGTGACCTCGAGATCGCGGCGGTTCTCGACGATCAGCGACGTCGTGACGCCCGCGCGCGGCTCGAGGAACTGCGCCGGCGCGATGGCGTTGACCCACGCATGGACGCGCGCCTGATCGACACGTGCCGAGATCCCGAGCTTCGTCACCTCGATCCACGCGGCGTAGCGCGGCTGGAACCCGTCGTAGCGCTGCAGCGGCACCGACGGCGCCGCCGTCACCACCGCGACGACATGGCCGACGCCGCTCGCATCGAGCGCGGGCCGCAGATCGACGCGCGCGATCCCGGCGTAACGATCGCCGACCGGGTAGTCGCGCGCGGAGATCCGCTTTCCCGGCGCCGGCTTCTTCGCATTGGTCTGCCAGACCGACCACGCGAAGTAGTCCGCGGGCTCGACCTTGTAGAGCTCGACGTGCAGGCTCTTCACCGCCTGCGACTGGACGACCCATTGCGGGATCTGGAACCGCGGATCGAGGACGTAGAGCCCGTCCGAGGCGAACAGATACGGGCGATAGACGAACCGCGTCGTCGTGATCTTCACCGCGTGCGCGCCGACGAGCGGCTGGCCGTACGCGTCGTGCAGCGCGTCCGCGAGCCGGACGGTGTACGTGTGTCCCTCGAGCGCCGGCAGCTGGACGGTGGTCTGGTTGCCCCGCGCGATGTGGTCGGTCGGCGTCTCGCCTTCGACCGAGATCATGCTCGGCCGGAACGCCTTCTCGTCGAGCGGGTTCGAGAACTGGACCTCGACGAGCGACCGCGCCGGGCACGTGGTCGCGAGCTTCGCGCCGGTGGCGTAGCCGCAATCGATGCCCTTCGCCACGAACGGTGCAGCGGTGACGAACGAGCGCGTCAGCGGCCGCTCGGTGAGGCGCGGGCCTTCGCGCGACGGTGCGCCCTTGCCGAGCGTGACGTCGAGCTTGATCCCTGCGGGCCAGGCCCCGCTCGCCGGCGCGATCACCATCGAGTGGGCGCCGAGCTGCTTCAGATCGATCTCGAACGACGGGTTCTTCGCCCACAGGAGGCGCGCCGCATCGAGCGTCGTCGTCGTGATCGCGATCGGCTTCTTCGCCTTGTCGCGGGTGACCGTCAAGAACGGGAGCAGCGCCGCCGGATCGATGTCTTGATCGAACGTGAGCGCGATCGGCGCGTCGGGCCGGACCGGGCGGCTGCCGTAGGGATACGTGCCGGTGAACGTCACGTCCGGCGTGGTGAACGTGCCCGTGACGTCGCTCGCGAGGAGCGCGCCCGACAGCGCCTTCGTCCCGGCCTTCACGGTCACCGTGTACGGCGTCGCCTGCGCGAGCCGCGGCGCGGTCGGCGTGAACGCGGCGACCCGCGTGTCGAGCCACTTCCACGTCCCGGCGACCGGCGGCGAGATCGTGGCGACGTTCGCGGGGGTCGCGCCGAGCTTCTCGACCGCGACCATGGTCTCGGCGAACCGCACGCGGACCTCGGACTCGGCCGGCACGTTCCCGACCGGCAGGATCTGGGGCGCCTCGAGCGCGGGTGGCGCGAGTGGAATGTGGGCGAGCGGCTTGTCGCCGATCGTGGCGCCGGTCGGCGCGACGAACGCGATCGGCTGGATCGTCCCCGGCCCGGGCGGCATCGCGGTCGCCGGCCGCACGACGGGGGCATGGGCGCTCGCGACCGCGGGTAGCGGCTCGAGCCGGGCGAGCAGCGCCGCGGTCTCGGCGGGCGCGAGGTCGGTGACCGTCACGCCCTTCGTCGCGTCGGCACTCGCGGTCAGGAGGTCCATGCCGAGCTCGCCGGTCGCGCCGGCGTCCATCGTGATCCGGACCTCTTCGCGCTCGCCGGCGGCGACCGGGCCCGGTGGACGGGGGGGCGCCACCTGGGGCGACACCGGCCGGGCGACCGGAGGCGGCGGCTGGCAGCCACCCAGCACCGTCGTGACCGCAGCCCAGACACAGATGATGCGTCGCCCCATGGGTCGTCCGACACCGGGAGAAAGCGTGCGGTTCCGGACGGTCTCGCCTACATTCACGGAATGCGGCTGGCCGTCCTCGCGTTGGCGATCCTCGCCGGATCCGCCTGGGCCAAGCCGAAACCCAAGCCGAAACCGAAGGCGAAGTCCCACGCGAAGTCGCGGTTCGAGAATCCAGCGGATCCCGACGCGACTCCCGCGGTCAAGTACGGCGCGATGTCGGCCGCGGAGTGCGAGACCGAGCTCGGCAACCGCCACATCGGGTTCGCGCAGGAGACCGCGCGCGGCGTGTTCGATGCGGTGCGGCTGACCGGCCCGCTTCACGGCGTGGAGTTCCGGACCGACGCGAACGACACCAAACGCACCGACTCGCCGTACGAGATCGCGGACTGCCGGCTCGTGCTCGCGATGGACGACTTCGCGCAGATCCTCGTCCAGCACGACATCGTCCAGGTCCGCCACTACTCGATGTATCGGCCGCCGCCGAAGTCATGGGCCGACGACAAGATCGGCGGACAGCACAACGGGGCGCTCGCCCTCGACGCCGGCCGGTTCATCAAGAAGGACGGCAGCGTCCTCGATGTCGTGAAGGACTTCCACGGCAAGATCGGCGATCCGACCTGCGACAAGTCGGGCGAACGCCCGGCGCGTAGCAACGCCGAAGGCGGTGCGGAGGTAAACGACGGGGCGGGCCCGCACCCCGCGACCGACAACGCGAAGGAGCTGCGCGACATCCTGTGCACGACGGTCGCGTCGCATCTGTTCAACGTCGTGCTCACGCCGAACTTCAATCGCCCGCATCGCAATCACTTCCACCTCGAGGTGATGGCGAACGTGAAGTGGTTCCTCGTACATTAGCCGGCATGCAGCGTTGTACGTGGGCCGGTCCGGAGGCCGGCGCGATGTGGGACTACCACGACCGCGAGTGGGGCGTGCCGAACCACGATGACCGCGTCCACTTCGAGTTCCTCGTCCTCGAGGGCGCGCAGGCCGGGCTGTCGTGGTCGACGATCCTGAACAAGCGCGCGGGCTATCGCAAGCACTTCGCCGCGTTCGATCCCGAGGAGGTCGCGCGGTTCACGCCCGCGACGGTGAACCGGATCCTCCAGGACCCGGCGATCGTACGGAATCGGATGAAGGTCGAGTCCTGCGTGAAGAATGCGAAGGCGTTCCTCGCGGTCCAGCAGGAGCTCGGCTCGTTCGACAAGCTGATCTGGTCGTTCGTCGACGGCGCGCCGGTCGTCAACCGGTGGACGAAGTCGAAGCAGATCCCACCGCGCTCGGCTCGGAGCGACGCGCTCGCGAAGGCGCTCAAGCAGCGCGGATTCTCGTTCTGCGGCACGACGATCATGTACGCGCACATGCAGGCGTGCGGCCTCGTCAACGATCACCTCGTCGACTGCTTCCGCTATCGAGAAGTTACGGGCAAGAAGCGAACTGCGAAGCGCCGGTCCGCGTGACGTCGTCGCCGAGCGCGATGCCGGTGTCCTCGACGACGTGGCCGCGCTGGTCGGTCACGCGCAGCTGATACGGCCCGTTGCCGAGCCCCGAGTCCTCGACGAAGTAGTTGTAGTCGAGGCGTGGGATCTCGACGTACGCGCCGCCCTTCATCGCTTCGACCTTCGCGACCGGATAGCGCGCGTTGCGGATCTGGACCGCGGTCCAGTACGCGTTCGCGCCGTCCTTGAAGTGATACGAGATCGGACCCGCGACGTCGCACGCGACCTCGTGCCACGTGATCGGCACGCGCCCCGCGGCGTGATCCGCGATCATGTCGAACGCCTGCGGGCTGAGGTCGAGCGAGCCCTTCAAGCACTCCGGGCACTGATCGACGATCCGGACCGTGACGCTGCCCTTCGGGCCGGTCACCGCGACGCACGCGCCGCACCACACCGCGCCGGCGTAGTCGACGTGGTTCATCGCGGCGACGAGCAGATCGTTCGGCGACGCGTCGAAGCTGCAGTTGCCGGTGCCGTCGGCCGCGTAGTACGTGCCGTCGCCGCTCTCTTCGGCCGGCACCGCGCTGCAGCTGCCACCGGGGAGCATGTTGCTACCGCCGTCGTCGTCGCCGGGCTGATCGTCGACGGTCATCGTGTTGCTGCACGCAGCAACGATCAGCAATGCAGCAGCACCTCGCACTCGACCAGGTTATACGAAGTCCTTCGCGATCACGGTCCAATCGTCATGCGAATGCCCGCGCCGGATCATCTCGTCCATCCTCGCAGCGATCGCGGGGACCAGCGTCAATGCGACATGTGCGCGATCCACTTCCTCCTGCACGAGACGTGCGTCCTTGCGCGCCATCGCGAGCTCCCACGACGGCTGCGCGTAATCACCCGAGGCCATGCGCTTCGCACGCACCGCCGTCATCGCGCCCGGATTGAAGTGATCGAACAGGCCGATCGCGTCGCTCGGCGAGAACCCGAGCGCCTTGCCCAGGCCGATCAGGTCGCCGATCGCCGCGGTGAAGCCCATGAGGAACGTGTTGCCCATCAGCTTGAACGCCGCGGCCGCCTCGACGCGGTCGCCGAAGTCGATCAGCTTGCCGGTCATGGTCGCGAGGAACGGCTTCACGCGCTCGACCCGCGCGCGCTCGCCCGACACCATCATCAGGCCGGTCGACTCGAGCGCGTTCTGCGGGCCCATGAACACGGGTGCGTGAACGTAGGTGAGGTTCGTCCGCGCGGTCCGCGCCTTCGCACCCTCGGTCGACGTCGTCGAGTGATCGATCACGAGCATGCCGTCCGGCACCTGCGCGAGGACCGACTCCACCGCAGCATCGTCGGAGACCACGATGTGGACGCGCGCCGCGCCCGCCACCGCATCTGCGATCCGCTCGAACGCCCTGGCACCATCCGCCTCGAGCGCCTTCGCGCGATCGGCCGTGCGGTTCCAGACGCGAACCTCTTCGCCCTTCTTGATCAGGGCGCGCGTGAAATTGCTACCGAGGAGACCCGTGCCGAGGACTGCGATCATGCCTCGCAGTCTACGTGACGGGGCGTGCCTGGATCGCGCTCGACACGGTCAACTGCGTCTCGCGATTGCGGGTCTCGATCTGGATGTCGACCGCTTCCGGATCGATCTCGACGAAGCGCGCGATCACTTTCGCGATCTCCTCGCGCATCTCCTGCAGCCGGCCGCCGTCGAGGCCGGTGCGATCATGCGCGAGCACCAGGTGCAGGCGCCCCTTCGCGACCTCGCGGCTGGGCTTGCCGTTGAACAGATTCTTGATGTTCTGCCACATGGTTACGACCTCAAGCCGGCGAGGCGGACAGGCCGAGCGCACGGCCGATCCGGGTGAAGAAGCCGACGGCCTGCTTGTCCTCGACCTCGTGGCCGGCAAGCACCTTCGCGATCCGGGTCAGCTCGCGCGCCGCGAGCGACTTGTTCGCCTCGAGCACCGCCGGGATGCCCTTGTTCGTCGTCGCGATGATCTGGTCGTCGAGCGGCACCGCGCCGAGTAGCTCGAGCGCGAGGATCTCGATCACGTCCGCCTGCGACAGCATGTCGCCGCGCTTCACGAGCTGCGGCGAGATCCGGTTGACGATCAGCCGACACGGGATGTCCGCGGCGGCGAGCAGGCCGACCACGCGGTCCGCATCGCGGATCGACGACACTTCGGGAGTCGCGACCACGATCGCCTCGTCGGCGCCGGCGATCGCGTTCTTGAAGCCCTGCTCGATGCCCGCGGGGCAATCGATCAGCACGTAGTCATGCGTGTGCTTGAGCTCCATGACGAGCGTGCGCATGTCCTCGGGGGTGACCGCGTCCTTGTCGTCGGTCTGCGACGCCGGCAACAGCCAGAGGTTCTCGATCCGGCGATCCTTGATCAGCGCCTTCTGGACCGTGCACTTGCCGCGGATCGCGTCCACCGAGTGAAACACGATCCGGTTCTCGAGCCCCATGACGACGTCGAGGTTGCGCAACCCGGTGTCGGCGTCGACGACGACGACGCTGTGACCGAGCTGCGCGATCGCGGCTCCGAGGTTGGCGGTGGTGGTCGTCTTACCGACCCCACCTTTGCCTGACGTGATGACGATGGCGCGGCCCATGAGGTGACTCCTTAGATTGCGGTGGCGAGGTTGCGCGGCAGACCCTTGTAGCGTTCGACGATCATCTGGTCGCCGGTCGCATACGCGATCTCGGCGTCGTTGGAGCTGGCGTCGTTGTCGGCGGCGCGCGCGACGCGGCGGCCGATGCGAAGCTGCTGCGGCTCGAGCCGCAGCGCGAGGATGAACCCGGTGTCGGAGCCGATCGCCGCGTGCGCGGTGCCCTTCAGGCGGCCGAGCACGACGATGTTGCCGGTCGCGCGAACCTCGGCGCCCGGGTTGACGTCGCCGAACACGATCAGGTTGCCGGTGTGATCGAGGATCACGCCCGAGCGGACCGGCCCGACGAACAGGCGCGTGCCCGGCTCGGTGACCGGCACGGGGAGCGGGAGCGGGATGGCGATCCGGGTCTTCTCCTCGAAGTCATCGAAATCGGCCGCCGGGATGAGCTCGACATCATCCAGCTCGGTCGGCGCGGAGCCTTCGGCCAGGCTCGGGGTCGGCTGCGGGACCGACTCGACGACCGGCTCGAGCGCGATGGGCTTCACCGCTCCGACCTCGACGATCCGCAGCTCGTAGCGCGAGGCCAGCTCGGCGAGCTGGACGAGGCAGAGGTTCGCGAGCGGCCCACCCTCGACCGCGATCCGGACGTTCGAGTTGCGAAAGAACGTGGGCGCCTCGGCGAGCTTGGCCTCGAGCGCCTCGACGATCGCGCCGGTCGACGCGCCGCCATCGATGTTCCATTCCAGGCCGCGCGCGGTGCCGCGCATCACGGCGGCAGGTCCGGTCGGTTCGGGTTCGGCAAGTGCGGCGTTCATCGAGTCCATAAGTGGCCCCCATGAAATGCCTAAGCCCCGGGTCCGAGCCGGGCAACTTTTTGCCTAAAGAACGATCCGGATCGTGCACGTGCACGTTTCTACCGGCGGCGGCGCCGCAAGATCAGCAGGATCCCGAGCGCGGCCCACCCCGGCGAGCCGGCGCTGCGGCAGCCGCACCCGGCCGGCTTCTCCGGCGGCATCATCGGATCGACCCCCGCGTCGGGCGTGGCCGCCGGCGGCTGGATCGTGAACGCGTTCAGGTCGTCGGCGGTCCCGAAGAACCGGTCGAGGTCGACCCCGCCCGCGATCCCCGCGACGCTGCCGGTCGCCGAGTACTGCCAGAACACCGCATCGGTCCACGGCTGCGGGATCGTGGCGCAGCTGTTGTACGACGCGATGAACAGCGGGTAGTCGGTCATCTTCGCATCGGTCATCCCGAGCTCGCCGAACCACGACGGGTAGCTGTAGATGATCGGCTTGCGGCCGGTCGCGGCCTCGACCGTGTCGAGCCAGTCATAGATCCGCTGCTTCAACACCGGC
>Ga0307509_10007569_pt1 | contig 14142 bp, 15 predicted proteins | sample 10_EM_MG_FD_202245 | JGI IMG/M metagenome (GOLD analysis project Ga0307509, IMG submission 202245) | Populus trichocarpa ectomycorrhiza microbial communities from riparian zone in the Pacific Northwest, United States - 10_EM | ecosystem: Host-associated > Plants > Roots > Unclassified | place... | reverse complement strand
ATATTTTGGTCATGTGACTGCAATATTTTGATCATGTGACTGCAATATTTTGACCACTTTTTGGTTGCGATCATTTTGATGACAAATCTGCGCATATTTTGAAGCAACCTTCCAGTACATATATGATTTCAGCTTACAATAATAATACATTTTCGAGAAATGCCATGGTATGATATCATATTTATACACAAGTACATCCTCAAACAGAGCATAAACTTCTTCTCCCTTTCCTTTTTTTCCTCCCATCCTTCGAACTTATACGGTGGGACGAGATTACGAGTACTGTAGATGGTTTATCAGATGATCAGTGGCGCATTTTTAAGCTTGGCTCTGGAATAATCTTCTCCTGAGGCTGGGGGGGGGTGAAAGCCACATATCACGAGTCGGATAGAAAAACCCTTGGTGTTGGTGGGCTAGGGAGTTTGCTGAGGCTGAAGTGTGGTTGGGAAGTATTATGTAAGCTGATGTTTGTGGCGTAATTGCTGCTTCGGGGTTGGAGTGGTTGGAGTGGCGGGAGGAAGCGGGGGTAAATTTACTTGCAGCTGGGCCACATACCGGTACCCCACGGGGAGTCGAAACACATGGCGACGCGAAACAAACATAAGCTAAATGAGAGTGGTATTCGAAAAAACAAGTTTATGCTCTCTATTCGTGTATCAGTAACAGGTTGCTTCGTGTCACCGTTCGACTGGCGGTGGGGTACAGCACAAGTACGTTATGTTTCTAGGTGTACTAGTACTTGTACTCGAGTATGGTCTGTATGATCCTATGGTGGGATGTGCTGTAGAGTCCTGTATTTGAACCACCACTCACAACATTTGCAAGCACACGACACCAGCAAACCATTGGAAAAAGCTATGCATAATATCATTATCTTCTCTGACTACCACACCAAATAGTTAAAAATGAAAAGAATGAGAAGAACCCGATAATATCATACTAGCAAACGAATAGACAAGCAAGCAATTAACCTCTCACCCGCTCACCCACCCACCCACTCATAGCCCCTCACTACAACTAATAACAATAACCCCAACCCTATCTACACACCCCTCCCACAAACCCAATCGATCAAGCAAGCAAGCAGGAATCTACCGCCCCACCTACAAGTAGAGCAAATTAAGCAAGCAATTCCAATCATCCATTCGATTAATATAGAGGAAGAAACCGCGAGAGAGAAAAGAAAGAAGAGTAAGAAGTAAGCAAGAGCACAAATAGAAAACACCGGGCATGTAGGGAGAAGCCTTTTTTGGCCTTTTTCTTTTTCTTTATCCTGTTTCGCAAGAGGCGCTGATGGATGGGACATGTTAGGTATAGGAAGGAGGGGGAGGAGGATGAAAGATGAGAGATGGGTAGGATTTTGGAGTAGGAAGGAAAAGGGAAAAGGGAAAAAGCACTGGAGCCCCGGATAGCATGAAAGAAAAGTAAAAATGAAATTGAGGGTAAAAGCAAAGAGGGGAGCTTAGGGGTAGGTAGGGAGAGGGAAGGAATTAGGAGTTTTACTTTTTTATCATTATCATTTTTTTATTTTTTTTCAAAACTGAAGAGGCCACGGTAAGAGGCGATAACATGGAAGAATGCGAAGAGGTGAAGTTACATATGTGAAGAATGGGGAGAAGGGGGGTATGGGAAGGAGAGATGACATCATTCGTCATCGACGTCAGGCATTTCTTCATCCTCGTCTCCATCAGGAGGTACTTCAGCTTCAGGATCTGGTTCCGACTCCTCGTCTGATGATTCGGCTTCTTTCTCTGGGTCTTCCGGCTCCTCCGGGTCATGTTCTTCTGCTTCTTCTGCTGCTTCTCCTGGTTCCTCGTCCTCGGCTTCATCTTCCGCATCTTCAATAACAGGTCTGGAAGAAGATGCAGCTTTAGGTCTAGGTGTAGCCTCCACATCCTCATCACCACCCTCGCCAACGACCACATCACTGAGCTCCTCCTTCCGCCCCCTCAGCTTTCTAACGACCGGCGCGACCTTAGGCTTATCTCCAATCTCCAAGTGGTTAACGATTTCCCGGAAATTCGGCCCCAACCGGCCTTTATTCCTTGCAAGCCTCTTCTTGAAAACCCTCTCGTCAATCGCCCGTGACAGAACCGCAAGTACAAGTTTCCCTGTAAAGTCGCAAAGACGCTGCTCATGCAGGAGTACGTTGCTCTCACTGCGGTCCTCCGACGGGGGTTGCTGTTCGCTGTCTTCCACGGATTCGTCACTCTCGCCGGGCTCGAGGGCCTTAAGGGCTAAGTTTGCGAACGACTTTTCCAGCGTTTCAAAGATTCTAAGGAGATCGGCTTGAACGGACTTGTCCAGTTTCATACCAAGTGCTGATATCCGCATTGCTAGTTCGGGGGGTTCGGGGGCGTCGGCTTCGTCATCGTTGGCGGCGCCATTGCGGTCGGGTTTACCAGCGTTGATGCGGGCTCCTGCGCCGATGAAAAGTGTTGCCAGACCTAAGAGTGCCCCACCAGAGGTGATTTTCATAGCATCAATGCTTTTCCGCGTCTTTGTAATTACAATGATCCTCTCCATTACCGTCTCACCTCTCGTAGCGAGCTGGTCGGCATCAGCGTCCTCCTGGTCTGCGAGAGTGCTGATTTTCCACATGAAGTAGAACTCTAGCGTTTTCATTGTGCGGATGATAAGCTCTTCTTCGAGTTCGTCGGATGTGCCGCCGCGCCTGAGGAGTTCTATCAGTGCCTCAACTGGTTTGAGTCTATCTTTGGGCCCCGAAGAAGCAACGGGGGGCTCCTCCATTATCTCCACACAATTTGTTATCGACGCAATGTATTCTAGTCTGCGAACGGTGTTTATCAGCTCGGTTAGACTCGCATCACTGAATTTGCCTTTTCCAAGATTTTTTCCTCGAACGGCGTTTACAAGCATAGTGACGGTTTCATCCTTGAGCTGACTAAGTTTTTGTTCCGTAACTTCGTCGAGCTCTTCGAATGATTTAGCGTGAAGAATTGCTGCACTAGCTTCCTTGAGAACGGACTCATCGGCGTGGGTAAGGAATTGCCGATTTATCTCCTCAAGTAAGGATGCGTAGGCGGTCGATTGACGGAGTTCCTGGAATACATCGAGCTTCATCAATTGCTCAAGGCGGAGAACAGAAGCTGCCGCATCCGGATCTGGGCCGAACTTCTTGAGCAAAGGAGGTATATACTTGGTCAGTCTCCTAGAAACTGCTTCGTAATGCTTCTCAATTTCCTTGCCGGTACGCTGCGATCGAATCAGTACAGGAACTGTCGGGGAAGAATGGTAATACAATACCTTGGTTGTGCCTTTCTTTCTTGCACCCAATTCACCACCTTCATCAATACTCGCGGCAACACTAGCGTTTAATATATGCAGCAATATGGCCTCCTCTCTGGGATCTAAAGCGATAGCACTCTTAATGCGTTTTTCCACATCCTCTTCCTCGGCGCCTGGATCAAGACGGTTGGCCGAGTGATCGTAAAGTAGATATCTTGCAATAATCTCCCAATCGTGAATCTCTTCAACCTCCTCCCAAAGCGAACCTCCGGCAAGAGAGAACCGACTCTCTATATGATCGCCGAGCTTTGTAACAGCACCGTTACTCCTCTCGGCAACCTGAGACTGGCCGTCTGGATCGTCCCCTGCATCCTGCGAATCATAGGAAGCTAGCGCCTCCACAAGACATTTTAATCTAATCCAGCCGAGGGTGGGTCCTTCGTAATTCTCATCTTCGGTATCATCCCCCAGCGCCTCTTCAACGGCCTCTTCCCCGCCAAGGTCCCCTAACCTCTCTTGGAGAACATCCTTGAGGTTCGCAACAAAGAATCCAACGACCGCGCGACGAACCTTAGGCTCGGAATCAAACAGCAGTCTACCAACGGTATCAATATCGGAAGGCTCAAGATAACCCGCCTCCCTAACAGCATCTAGTAAGTCCGCGGCCGCGGCCCTAACGTTGGTGTCCGCGTCTCGTGCTGCCATCTCAACCATTCTCGGTCGGAAGCGCTCGGTAAAGTGCCTAAGGTTTGATATCGACTCTTTCTTCTTGAAAAGCTTAGTAAGCGCCTTCACAACTTCGAGACGAGTCTGGGGCGTTGTATCCGAGAGAACCCAGCCAAGGTATCGAAGGTAGGATCCATCGAAGAAGAGGTCTGGGAGAGTCAAAATCCATGAACCAAGCTCACGAACACAATCGGAGCGGATCTTAGCATCGATGTCGCGATACCGATGGACGAAGACGCTAAACAAAAACACCCATTAGAAGACTTTTTTCAAACGGCAACCTCCTGAAAATTGAACGTACATATTGAAAATATCCTTAATCACGGTCTCTATCGCCTCTCTTCTCTCTTCCCCATCCTTTAATTTCTGATCGAGCGCTCTAATCCGACCCTCATTGCGACTAGACTTTTTCTTTTCGGCCTCAAGTTGTCTGTTTGTCGTGCTGTTGGCTTTCCTCGCTTCCGCCGCGATTTGAGCAAGACAACTCACGAACTCGAGTGCAACAATGGTGGAGGTGTGTCGGAACTGCCTCAGCGTCGAAGAGGACATAGCAGTTATCCACACTTCAATCCCCTCCATAAGTCCGGGATCGGAGTACAGAAGCTCTCGAGCGGCGAATATAGTGATTAGAGAATGGAGGAAAGATGCAAGAACCGGGCGAAATCGTCTGAATTCGGGCTTCTTGGAGGCAAGAGGATACTCGCTGTTTTTTTGCTGGAGGAAATTATGGTCAGCAGGCAGCTCCCATTATGCTAAATTATATGGGGTATTAACTCGTTGGAAGGCCTCTTGGATCTGTGAGAGGGTGGTATTTGCGGTATCTTGATCTTCAATGTCATAGTCGGTGACAAATTTATGGCAGCCGCAGCACTATTGTGACGATTAAGTTAGTTTCCATCGCGCAAAACAAGTTGAATGGGAACCGTGGATGGCATACTTTTAGGATAAAATTGACCAATTCCTTCATAGCCTCTCGACTATTCTCCTCATACTTTATTGTCCACGCCTGCGCGACATCCTCGTCATCATCCCCTTCAAACACCGATTCTGCGCTACAGTAAGCATCACCCCACAATCTTCAACGCGTCAACGCTGGAATAGATGAGGCCTTCCGGAAAGGGGAAGAAATATTCCTACCGTAGAGATCATTATGCGCAGATTCCTCTTCCTCTTCCTCATTATCGTCATCCCCATTTGTAACCTTCGGTGGCGGTTTTGCTACGGCCTTGCCCTTTATCCGCTTAGCCTGCTCGGTGGTGGTTTTCCTAGCGGGGGGGGGGGGGGCCCCACTGGCGACAACTGATGTTCGCGGTTTTTTGGTAGGCGGTTTCTTGACAGGAGCACCACTATCCCCCCGTTCCCCAGCACCCTTCGCCGCAGCGTTCCTTCTCCTCCGATCTTTTTTCTCCTCTTCATCAGGTTCACCCTCATCCTCATCTTCCTCGGAAGATTCCTCAGTCTCTGCTTCGCTGTCCTCCTCTCCTTCATCATCATCATCACCATCATTATCACCATCATCATCACCACTCCCACTTTCGTCTTCCTCATTTTCACCCCCACTTCCCTTTTCACTTCCATCTTCCTGCTCCTGCTCCTCCTCTTCTTCCTCCACAGGCCGCTTCCGCTTCCCTCGTGAAGGCTTGGGTGGAGATGGCTCTGACGAGTAAGGTAAAGCCGGCTTCTTAGTAACCCTAGTGGAGCGACGGCGATTACCGGTTTCTGCGCCGTTCTGCGTATCGTCATTGTTCCCGACAGGTAATACTGCTACTCCGGCAGTGGTAGACGCGTTCTCATCTACAGTCTCGGCGGCGCCGACGGCATTGTCGTCGCTTGTGTCCATTGCGTCAGGTGGAGTGGACGCGATGCGGGAGGGCATCTGTGTGTTTGTTGGAGGGGCAGTAAGAACCCGAGGTGAATTGTTTGTGGCCAGGTGCGCGTGTGTTTATTTATTTTTCGGTGTCCAGAGAGGGGGCGGAGGGAGGGAAGGATGTTTGTTGGAGGCAACGGTGGTGGGGTTTTATGAATTGTGTAGGTCGCGTGGGGAAAAAGGGAGGAAAACAAAAAAAAAAAAAGGGAAACGGACTGTTGGATCTAGTTTTGGTGGTGGGTGGGGACAACACCGTAGTCCGTAGCGCGGGTAACGATGGTGGCAGGGCGGTGGACGTGAAGAACGATCTTGACCGATCCAACCGGTCGCGGGGGGGGTTGTTGGAGACGACAAGAAAGGGCGATGAGCTCCTCTCTTGCTCACTCTCGCAAAAAAATTGAAAAAAGAATAAAAATGAAAAGATGAAAGAAAGGATTTGTTATTGAAGATGCTGGAGTTCAATCCTCTCGAAGATACCCCGTAACAATAATTTCCGTCAAGACTCAAAAAGCTCTCGATAATAAGGTGCAATCAAATTTTGTTTTGAATTCCCTTGGCTTCTCGCAGAAATAGCGGGTAGGGTTAGGGTATGACTGAATGATGGACTAAGAGTCACAGCCGCTCACTCACAATTACCATTTTCTGCTTTCTTATCTACATCACATGACTCCCGATAAGCAGCCCCTCATCCAACCATTCCCGTTCATCTCATCTCATCTCTCATCCCCCCTGCCAACCACCACCACCACCAATGCCAAAACCACCACCAACCCCGCCGTCGCTTACACCCTCAAAACCGACTCCTCTCCCCGGCCACGGTTCAATCTACGCTCGCCTCCTTCCCCCCTCACAGACTTCCCTGCCTCACCTACACTTCACCTACCCCCTAAAATTGATCTCCACCCCGTCCCCGCGCTCAACGACTAACACTTACCAGACCATCTTCCAACTAACCTACGGCGGAGGCCTCGTTTCAAACGACCAGATTCACCTACGCATTGTATTGGAACCAAGTTCGAAGCTATGCCTGCTAACGCAGGGTAGTACCAAGATATTCCAGCAAAAGGTCGACGGAGATGTGACACGACAAGCGCTTGACGTGAGGTTATGTAAGGGGGCGAGGTTGCTGTTACTGCCAGACCCGCTGCAGCCATTCGAAGGGTCGGTGTTTTCGCAGGTTCAGAGGTTTTGGTTGGAGGAGGATGAGGAAGGGGGAGAAAGAGGGGGAGGAATGGTGGTCTTGGATTGGGTTACTGAAGGACGAGTAGCGAGAGGGGAGAGATGGGGACTGGAGAGGTTCGAGAGTCGGAATGAAGTTTATTCCGTCGGTTCTACGAGGTTGTTACTTAGGGATGCGCTGGTGCTGAGCGCCTCACCCTCCGCCGACAACCGGGAAGAAAGTTTATGCAGTAGGATGGACGGGCTGGTAGTCTTTGCGACGTTGATAATTCGGGGCCCCGCGTTTGAGAGGTTGGCTGCTTTTGCAAAGAATAAATTTTCGAAGGAGCCGAGGATTGGGGGAAGGAGTTTTGGCGTCTGCGATGATGGAAAGGTACCGGGGGATAATGGGAGGAATAGAAGGGATGTGTTGTGGACGGTATCGGAGGTGAGGGGGTTCGTTCTCGTCAAGGTTTCAGGCTGGGTGCTTGAGGAGGTTAGGGGTTTTTTGAGAGAGGTATTGATAGATGGTGGGGATGTGATCGGGGAGTTTGGGGAGGATTGTCTGTTATGCTTGCGGTAGTATTAACGAGTTATAGTCAGTTATGTTGGGTTATTGGGGGCCGGAGGAGAGTGAATATAGCCTTGGGATGGAGGAGATGGGAGGTTTATTTCGGAGCGCACATACCTTAGTTGATAGTAGTCTAGAGCTATGCGTAGTATAGTAGATACCCTGGCCGGCGGTGGCGGAGTAGGTTTTTCGTAGTTTTAGTTGTTCCTTCGGTGCCTGAGGGTTTCTATTGTTGAAGCATCATAGCATTCTGTGTGCTGCCCGTACCGGAGGCCGTCAACTATAAACGCACAGCGTAAATTCTAGCAATTTGGATGATCGCTAAAGCCCCAAGAGCCTGCTTTCTCCCTGAGAGCAATCAGGCTCAAGCGGGATGCTATTGGTATCCGAACAGCACCGAGTCTAAACATTCTATCCATTGCGGCGGCGAATGACAACCCCAGGGTATCACCCAGGACAATACCGATGGGCTCGCCATCTCCCAGCAAGATTTCCGATTCCGCGTGCGTCAAGTACGATAGCGTATTGTCGAGATCCAAGGCCGAGCTCATTGTGTTCGAACATAACCCTGTAAAACAGGCCCCAAGCGGAGCAATTAGACCGAGCCCTCCCCCTCTCCCCCCCGGCAATCTTATTGCGCCCCCATCGCGTCCACTGGTATCCCTGCTTGTCAGCTCCGGCACGCTTCTGGTGCCCTTAAAAATAAAAATAAAAAAAGGTGCGCAGTAACGATCTCTTATAGTCAAGTTGCGAGAGGAACGTTCTTCCTTGATGGCTGAGGGACGAAAGGTCGGTAAACGCAGAGCAGAGGGGGGTTGGCGGCTCCATGAGCGCTTTTCAAGGCACCTCCCCATAGTAGTGTCGGTAGGCCCACTACAGGCTTGGCATGTACTGTACGCATCAGTATTATCCATGGTGCCCTGGGAAGGGGACTTGGCGTTCATGTTGGTATAAGGTTTCTCAATCCTCTCAAATGCTTCTTTCGGCTCTCTGCATTGTTGTTCTGAATCCAGGTATAATTTGGACTTCTTTATTATTCCTTTTGTCTCCATATACTTTCTTCGAATACCTTTGTTCTTTGTTACGGAATTCCGGAGGTGCAAGCAGGACTCTATCTCTTCACTATTTAATTGGTTTACATGTTCCCTTTCATTCTAGTGTGTAGTTTGCAGCAATCAATACTCTTAACCGTTATCTATTCTACTTCTTCGTCCGATTATCAAGCGCATATCGCAACAGTTCAAATTGCGAGATATACGAGTGATGTCAGGTGACGGAGATATCGTGGTTGGCCAACTAACTTAGGGAAAGAGCACAATCATAACGCCTGAAGTGTAGGAGTATGGATGCTAGCACACGAGGGTAGAAAAACATATTGGGCGAGTATGAAGTGTGATATGGTCATTTTGTTAGGGTTAGTTAGGTGGTTTTAAGGAATTGTGTCTGCGGTATTGGAGGCGTGCTAATGCAAGGTTCTATTGTTTGCTGGTGAGTGAGGGTTGGATCGCTTAATCGAGAGCTGGTGTAGTGGGGTTACTGCTCAGGTTGGAGAGTTTAGAGGTACCGTATTAAGTCTCTTGGGGGGTATCATAGTAAAAATATAGTAGTGACCTGGGGGAGTAGTTTAGGCGGCGGCGTCGATAGGGATGCGGGGTATTTGATTATAGCTCAGTTGGAGGTTTAGGAGAGTATCTTTCCTATCTTTGCGATCGTAGGGAAAGTATTATGACTTGGTGAGACGGGGGTGCTTTAAGCTAATATTGGCGATGGTCTATTCGCTTAAGGTGTTAAAAAAGGCTTCTGTCGAGGTTGTCCGTTCCACCGCTGTGCTAGGGAAGGGATAGGTTGGATGCTGGTATGATACAGGTAGGCACAATGCCGTTTGTGTGTATGATACTTGTCCCGGAGCCCGGAGCCAGGGGTTTGGGCGCTCGGATATTACCGTATACGAACGGATTTCCTTCCATACCTGTATATTTTGCGAACATTCGTTTCCTGTTACTCACCATAGCGACCTCCCTTGGATTGGAATTTTCGACACACAAAACGGACCTCATCCACTGGCGGACCCCTAGAGAGAAAGTAGCTAGGAGTGAACATCCAATAGTGGTCGACAGCGAATGCATACAACTGACACCCAAAGCGGTCAAGTGGCTGGGATTTTATTTCGAAAATAACCATGACACATGGACCCATTACGCAAACAGACTCGCCCTTGCGCAAGCTGCCTTTGACAGGATTAAGAGACTGTCTTCCCCAGGCGGCAGGCTTACACCATACAGTGCGCGAAGGATGGTGAAGGCTATTATAATACCTACACTACTATATGGCGTGGAATTTCTCGATCCCAGCGCCACCATGAGACACAAGATGGAAGTTCTGCTGAACCGAGTTAAGCGGTAGATTACTAACTGCTTTTATTCCACAAACACCAATGTACTGTCTGCTGAAGCCAGCATAATGCCAGTGGACCTATACCTCGAACAGATACGTGACATGGCTGCCATCCGATGGTCGACCGCGTTACCCGACAATAACATTGCAACGGCCCTTTTTCCACCGGGCTTCCCTCTACACGACAGTTTCCGCCTTCCCTCCAATCGGAGGGCTGCCTTTTCTAAGGCTGGAGGCATGAAACCGAAGATGTGGGACTTGACCTCATACACATCTGGCCAAAGGATCCTCCCTATTGACGATGTGGCCAGGAGAGCAAGGCTACTCTTTTCGAAGTGGCCTGTCCCTCGAAAACCGAACATATGGTCACCGCCTGACCCCGACGAGTGCGAGTATTATGAAAACACTCTGAAACAGGTCTGGGAACATATACACCTGAAGTGGAAACTGCTCAACTACCCTGAATACTACGGCTATAGGCCCGCTTTCAGAACATGCTGGCCCTTTATGACAATCAATAAATTTGCCGCCTCCCGTCTTCATCAGATGAGGGCTGGCAAGAGCTACCTGAAGGCACAGAAGGACTGGAGGAATCCAGAAGCAAGCGTGCTATGTCCTAGATGTGAGAACGAACCTGAAACCTTCAAACATGTTATAGCCAGTTGCCAGGCCCTCGCTAGCGCCAGGGTTGGGCAACCTGATGAAATCTTTGACATTTAGCCGGAGTCTTTGATTTGGGCCGAAAATAAAAAGGGATGGGATTTGATGAAATGTTTGGTTTCTTTCATTTCGTTGAATAAGTTAAATTTTCCTAGTAATATGGATCTTTTTCCTTTTACGAGAGCTTCACAAATACAGTTCTGATTGAAAGAGGACAATATTCAAGAAACCCTGATTACAGGGGATGTTCACGTTGATTTTATACTGTTAGGTATTTTTGGTTTTGTTTATGATTTTATTTCTTTTGTTGAGTTTTGCTTTGGGTTTTTATTTGCCATGGGATTTTTCCCGAATGCAGTGGTTGGACCCTGGGAAGTGCTAGTCATGTACCTAAAATCATACCAAGGATTTAACAAAAAAAACAAAAAGTTTCCTGTTACTCACTTGTCTGGTACCTTACTGCTGTTCCACGACCTTACCGACCTGCATCACTCTTATGTCTGTTGTCCGGACTCGGCAGGGGAGACACAAGACCTGCTACAAAAAAGGCAACAATTAATTCACGAATATGTACAGTACCGGTACCACTTTGAGGATGGCTAGTGGTGCTGTTAGAAAGGACTAGTGGCGAGTTTAACCCAATGGGCGGTGGAAGATATTTCCACAGAGAAGGTGTGCGGGGACAGGACGCGAGAGAGAAACGAGTTGAGACTGATTTGATTGATTGGCCTTTCGGGAGTTTTTTAAGAGGGAGAAGAAAAGGGGATCTAGAAAAGACAAGCGAGACCAGCCACCAATGGCATTCAGGCAATTCCATGACTAAGCTATTATGCTCTAGTGAGCAGCTAACTGGGTCACTCAACCAGCAGAGAGACCACAATATCCAACAGGTGCTAGTTGTCGGGTACTCGCTGGTACTCGAGTATTGTAGAGCGGGGGGGTGAAATTTAATCAGCTGGTTTCAGTGGCTTGGGGTTGAATGAATGCACTAAGGGCTTTTATGCAGTTCATGTTCACTTTGGCACTTTCCCCTTTAGTATTATCAGTTATTGTTTTGATTTGTTTCTTTTGTTTTTGGATTTGATTTGGTTTTTTATATGACATGGGATTTTTCCCAAATGCAGAGGTTGGGCGCAGGGCAGAGCTATCATGTAATTTACCGGTATAATACTGTACCTAAAATCATGCCACGGATTTAACAATAATAATAATGATTTCCTGCGGCTTATCACCAAGGACGAGTACCTTGGTTGACAGGGAGGCGGGAAGTGGCTGCAAGCTCCTTTCCCTCAATTTTCCTACCCCGCTTTTTTCCTTCCTATTCCGGAAGGTCAAATCGGGGTTCAACACCACAACACAAATCTCACGATTATACCCGGCCCACTGAACTTGGAGCTTCATAAGTGGACTGGGATGGCCTCCTCGTGAGATAAAACACTATGGTTGCTACCACACATACTATCATACAGGCAGCGCTTTATTACGTTTGTCGAAAATCATCATACCCATCGAATACCTCACACAAAGTCCTACCAGTGTCACAAATCGTGACTAAGCAAGGCACATTTCACATGACTAATAGTTATTAGTCATAAGGTATGTTTATGTTTCACGCTATGCAGTCAGTTGACTCATAGTTCTCACATGACTCGCACTTACCTGTCATCGTTATGTTATGATTGGTTGATGTTTCTATGACTCACAATCGTGAGTCATAATAATGTAATGACTTTCGCGCGTGACTCACATTATGAGTCACGAGTTTCACGCAGGTGACGCGCTTTACGCACCTGACATGCTTTATGTTTTATGATTGGTTTACGGCATGTTGCGTAGTGACTCATAGGAGTCATCTGATGGATTTCGGGCATGACTCATTATGAGTCATAGAACCGCGTGACTTGAGTTATGAGTCACCAGGGTTAGGGTTGTTAGCGTGCAGAGTCTATATAAGGAAGAGACTCAGTCACAGTAGTTAGACACGAACCTTCTCCCCTACACCTCCGGCGATTGAAATCTCAACACCATGGGAAATCATCACAGACGGTCCCCTCTCCCCTTCTTTTATGGCCTTGTTGCCTAGAAGGGTGAAGCTACTCCCCTCCGCCTCTCCCCTCTGATTCCCTCCTGATGGCATTGTCTACGGGCAGTCTTTGTCTAGGGGTTTCACGGTTACTCTTCTCTCCTTTCCCCGCACTGTGTTTCGCTGCCCTTGCTTAACACTTTGCACGGTCGGCAACCCCCTTACCTCGTCAACGGGTCGGTCGCAGTCTCGGGCTATCGGTGAAGTAGTGGCCCCGGTGGCTCTGCTCTCTGGTATTGCACCATCTCCTGAGGGTCCTGTCCGGTACGGTCGGCATCATCGAAAAATCGTGATCTCGCTTCGGTCGCCTTCCCTCGTACTTTTCGGTTTGGGTCTACCCCTCCTTTCTCCGCTCCTACAGTTTCGTCGGCTCATACCCTACTGCCTTCTCTCCTTGGCTGGAACCCTACTGCCCTCACCGCCTGGCCTCTGTTCCCTCATGATGGTCTGGAGTTGGGATCTGGCATGGCTGCGTGCATGCTGGTGAACTTCTCTTGTTCCTAGGGGTATCATGCTGCCGCCTCTGTCCCTCACGGGACATGCACCTCCCCTGGTCCGGTTTCCGGTGGGCCTACGGTTTTTACTCTGTCCTGCCACACACTTCCTTTGTGTTGGTTTGGATTCGTATCTCCCTCGGGGGTTTCGCTTGCCCCTTCGGCCGGGCTCTACGCCCCGGGTATATCTGCCTCTTTGTGTGTGCTCTTGAGGCCATGACTTTGTCCTGCTGGCTCCTTGATCCCTTCCCTGATTCGTCAGAATGGGGTCTACTGTGGGGCTAAGGGTGGGTTGTCTACGGTTCTTGGGTTTTGGTGTTTCCTTTCTAGATGGGCTTGAGGTTTCCTTACTTTTCCTCGGTTGTTCACTGTCGGGTTGGGGTTTTTTCTTATGGGCTGCACTGCACGTCTGCGGAGGTTTTTTTGGTTCGTTGTATTCAGGTGTCACAAATCGTGACTAAGCAAGGCAGATTTCACATGACAAATAGTTATTAGTCATAAGGTATGTTTCTATGACTCACGATTGTGAGTCATAATTATGTTTCACGCTATGCAGTCAGTTGACTCATAGTTCTCACATGACTCGCAGTTGCATGTCATCGTTATGTTATGATTGGTTGATGTTTCTATGACTCACGATTGTGAGTCATAATTGTAACAGGTTTACTCCTGTCTAACGATAAGGTACAATAGAAGCCTAGCGGTTGACTGGCAAGCGCTAGGTCTAAGGGAGGCTTCAGAGAACTCGAAGGTAAATGAGGGATAATAGTTAAAGGGCAAGTGCAACTCTAAGATCGCCGTTCAACCAAGTATTTTCATAAAACATGAGTCTGCTGAAGTCTGCCGTTCTCCTGCTAGCCAGGAGATGAGTTTAAATACAAGAGTTCTCCCAGAGCGATAGTAATCAGATATCCTGCAACCACGATCATTACCGGGCAGT
>Ga0307509_10007568_pt1 | contig 14142 bp, 16 predicted proteins | sample 10_EM_MG_FD_202245 | JGI IMG/M metagenome (GOLD analysis project Ga0307509, IMG submission 202245) | Populus trichocarpa ectomycorrhiza microbial communities from riparian zone in the Pacific Northwest, United States - 10_EM | ecosystem: Host-associated > Plants > Roots > Unclassified | place... | reverse complement strand
GCGTAGCAGGTGCTAGAGGTTGTGTTTCGTGTGCAGCGCGAATGAGAATATATGTATTCGGTAGGTGGCTGAGAACACTGCAATAGCTGTAACAGTAATGGTGAGCAGTCTAGCCCATTTTCAACAACGCCTTCTCTCATATATGTAAGAGAAGTAAGAAACCTGGCAATAAGAGGATAGTAAGTAAGTAGGTTTCTTGATTAAGCGATATGCCCGATGCCCTGCCCTAGCGGTATATTATGGGATATATTCTAAACCTATTTATCTCTACCAAATAGCCTCAGCTTTCTTTTAATCTTATCAGATGAATTTCTGGATTTGCTCGGGAAGGGTGTCATGAAATGATATTGATAGGATTCATAATCCCCCGTGGTCACCCGCAGTCACCCGTAGTCCCTGGTCGTCCCCCGCAGTCCCCCGCAGTCCCCCGCCGTCCCCCGCCGTCCCCTGCCGTCCCCTGCCGTCCCCTGCAACCTCCCACGCTAAAATGTCTTACCTTGCAGGGCCCGCCGTCCTCCACAATGACGGCCGTCCTGAGGTTTCTAGGACGGGGGTGGACCGCATTCTGCCGTCCCGTCCGGTCCAGGGCTCTTGGCAGTCCCCCCGCGGGGCCCTACGGGACCCCCCGACCGTTGCGAACACTGGGAGACGGCATAAATTATGTGGTTACCCTTCCAGCCCATCATGTTTACCTGCTTTGGCAACTTGATATATACTAGAAGGGCTTTTCTATGCTCCATACGATTGAGAACTTTGAGCCCTTGGGGAGGACTTGGATGCCTGCCTCGATCTATCTGATATCTGTTGAAAATCACTGCCGATCGCTCCGCACTAAAGAATGATTCCTGTCGGAATTTCGGTATGAAACTTGCAGGCTTGAAGAGAGAGTGAATATGTGCGACAGTAAGGTTCAAGGAATGCGAATCAGAGTTGTTCCAATGTCTGTTGTTCTCTCTACTTGGGTACAAAGCAGTTGTACTTATACCGTGCGCCCTCTCTTTATACAGTGACCATGATACGGGTCCCCAGTATGCCCTTCCGGGCATATGACCGTCACATTGAAGTCATTCTTCCAACCATTCCTTTGTACGATACCTTTCCTATCTTGTCCCTCTTTATTTAGTTGCCCCCTTTGTCACTCATTATGAATCAGAGTGGAGGAACGAGTATACCTAGTTAGTTTACGGTACAAGAGTTTCCGCATACATGACCGGGAGTGATCGGAGAGCATGGAGGAGGATGATCAGAATACAAGACGCAGTGAGGACCTGAACTCCATTGTTGTATGGAAATCACCGGAAGGATTTCCACAAGTAATAAGTCCGTGGAGGATCTTTGTATTTTCTATATAACTGAAATGTCCTGTTCCACTATGGACAGAAAGGATAGGCAAGCAAGAAAACAATACAATCCATAAAGTTGAAATAGTTAACCGGAGGCCTTGATTTCCTTCCCTTTCCCTCCCCTTCCCTTCACCTTTCTTCGTCTCTCCACTTTTCTCTTCGGGATGGAAGCCGTTATCTACTATTGACAACACCGGTGGTTACATCTTGGATATAAGTCCCCCGCCCTGACATAGTGTACAGGTATTACACCGGCCACCATAGCTAATTCGGGACCTCAACTAGGGCCGGAAAATAAATGGGGTTTCAAGATTGGGGGAAATTGGTACAGGGCTGATCAAGAATTTATTGAGTGGTTATTTCAGGTTAACGAGTCAAATATATCCCGTTCGTTCGGGTTATTAGCTCCCTACCCTTGTACCTTGTCGATAGCATGAGGTGCAAAGTAGGGACTTGTGGTAGATACCATAAAAGCTGTTTCAATCCGCTAGCGGATTATGAGTGGAAATTGTTGCATCACCCCAGGATAAGTTTAGTTTGGCAAGTTAAGAACAAGCGGAGGTGATGTACTCAGAGCCAACAGATCCCAATGGGGAAAACTATACCGTGCGAGGGAGGCACTAGCCCTTCTCAGGAACTTATTTCTAGAGATTAGATGCCCATGCTGGAGTATAGTTATGACCTTGGCGGAGTTGAGGGTGGCCGGGGTAGGACAAGTGATATTCTGTGATTTCGCCTCTGGCTATCTCTACGATGAAATCTCGTCCACGAACGCTCTTGGGATCTAACTTGTGGATATGCTTTCTTCCCGGGAATTAATCTATGGGCTTTGTCTGCTAGGTCAATTAATATTCAGTTTAGGCGCATCCCACCATCCAAGAGAGCATTGCTGAGCGAGCGGCCGTATTCCTGACTCTATAGGATTGCGAAACAGCCGTCGATATAGAGTGCTCATACCAAAGTGATTTACTAGGGATGAATGGTTAAGGCAATGTGCTGCTATGACAAGTACAGTATATTCTCGTCACCAAATAAAAAGGAAGACGGGGGTAAGGGGTGAGGGAGGGAGGATGATTATCGAAGTTTCCTATTGATGGGAGGCCCAGGCCTACAGCCGATCTGGGTCCTCGGCTTCTAGGGTTAGGGCCTCAGCCCATCCGAAGGAGAAAAAGAAACCCACTGTGATCGATAGTCTGCCGCATCCCACTTGCAAGAAGGATTGACATGACCTTTGAGAACACGGTTAGGAGAAATGTGGTGTTGGGATATGCTCAACACCACAATATACACAAGTCACTAATCTCAGGCCTCCAAGTGAACAGAAATCTTAAAGTATCACCTCTATCGGTCTTTGGATTGTTCGATATACATATCTGAAATAAATGTCATCATCCCAAGCCCACCCAACCATCCCCGAACCGTTGTTTCTCCTTAAAGAACAACTAGTTATAGACCTTAGTTTCTCTCCTAAAACCCGAAGCCTTCGCCCCAGCTCCCACATTACCTTCAAGCTCCTGGCTCCATTCCGACCTTCACATTTGGCACTCTCAATGGGAGAGCTTGATACTATCATCAATTAGCATTTGAATCTAAATAACACAGCGATTGAGACGGACCGGGCCCAATGAGACTCCCTTGACACACACTTGAAACCCCTACGGCACCAGCTCCCGTATACCCATTACCGAAAATGCCTCGCCCTGGAACAGGCGAATCTCTCCTTCCAATCACTATAATCCAAACCTTAAACTTCACAATCTCTCACTCGACAAGCAATAACACAAGTACTATTGGATATAGTCTTTCGTTGTTGACAAAAGGATTTTTGCCTTGAGTATGTTGGAATTGTTCGATGCTGCTCACCATGAATTCAGCCTATCGGCCCTGCACACACCCTATCCCGTTATCTTTCAGACAAAAAAGTTCACCACATATGAGCTATGGATAGATACACTCTCCGGGAGCGAGTTCTCTTATGCTGCTCGGCATGTTCTGTTTAGGTGCAGCCTACACCGTTATCGTTCAATAAACCTCCGGATATGCCCTAGCGATCGGTGAAGGAAGAGTCGGATGCGAGTAGGCTATGGAGCCTGAAGAGTTTTCTTTGTGACAATTGTCTTTCCTTTGTTAGCATGATTGTTTTTATGTAAAAGCAAGGGGGAAACCTGCGTGGAAGAAAGGAGGCCGGCATGGAAGAGCGGGGACGAGCATAGAAGGAAGGGAGACCAGCATGGAAGCAGTGGCATGCGTGGAAGGAAATAGAAGGTGTGGTGATCGATAGAAGGAGAGAAGTAACTTAAGTGCTGTTGTTCTTTATTTATACTCTTGTCTTTACCGTTAGTTAGAAGAGCGAGCATTGTGGAGAGAGTGAGAGAGAGTTAAATGGAAAGGTTCTCCATCTTTCTGAGTTGTGCGATTTCTCTTCTACTCTCAGTGTTGCTTTAATCTTGGCGTTTCGTTTCATTACCAGTCACTCGCCTATCCGCTGTTTTCGCCATTCAGCTATAGCCGATTTACGAAAGAGTCTTGCCTCTCCATCCCAGTTATTTATACAGGGTCGCATTCATTTAGGTCATGGGGCGATTTAAGCTGCGTGTAAATTATTGCGTTGGCTATCTTATACTGTATGAATCGGTTATCTGTTCTGTTTACACTTCAGGCTCAAAGCTGTATACTGTCGGAGAACTGATGATGGGTTATGATATAAGGATAAGGAAACATATCTCTCTTCTCATAAAGAATGCGATCACTGATATTTCCTACAGGTTGGGCAATCGATTTAAGTCCTGTCTTTTTGTTTGTTCTATACAATTGTAGGTGTTCAAGCTGAAGCCACCAAGAAATTCTATCGCTCCTCCTGCACACAATTGAGCGTATTTCAACATGAGTTAAATTACAACTTAGTCTCGCTTTTTTTTAAAAAAGAAAACATGCGACTCTTCCACAGCTCCCACCTCCTGGGTCTGCAGACACGGGCACCGAAAGTTTCAACAGAATTTGGGGGTTGAGGTGGCTAGGCGACTTGACACCCCCACATAGCAGCATTAGAGGACGGTGTGACATTATGTTTAGCGGGGCAATTTGGGTCGATAGCTCCCCGTTCCTGAAGTAATTTGACCACTCCTTCGTGTCCCTCAAGAGCAGCACATTCGAGTGGTGTTAGATCATACTTATTAGGGCGATTGGGGTCGATATCTGGCCGTTCAAGCAGTATCTTGACCACTCCTTCGTGTCCATAGACAGCAGCGCATCCAAGTGGTCCATAGCCATCCTTATCTGGCGGATTGGGGTCGACATTTTCCCGCTCCAGCAATAACCTGACCACTCCTTCGTGTCCATTAATAGAAGCACATACGAGTGGTGTTCGATCATGTTGATTAGGCTGATTGGGGTCGATATCTTGCCTTTCAAGCAGTAACTTGACCACTCCCTCGTGTCCCCTGATAGCAGCGCACCCAAGTGGTCCATAACCATCCATACCTGGGCGATTGGGGTCGACATTTTCTTGCTCTAGCAATAACTTGACAACTCCTTCGTGTCCCTCAAAAGCAGCACATACGAGTGGTGTTCGATCATAATCATTCGGCCGATTGGGGTCGATATCTTGCCTTTCAAGCAGTACCTTCACCACTCCTTCGTGTCCGCAGATAGCAGCACACCCAAGTGGTCCATCACCATCCTTATCTGCACTATTGAGGTCGACATTTTCCCGCTCCAGCAATAACTTGACCACTGCTTGATGTCCCTTGACAGCAGCACATACAAGTGGTGTTCGATCATTATTATTAGGCCGATTGGGGTCGATATCTTGCCTTTCAAGTAGTATCTTAACCACTCCCTCGTGTCCGCATATAGCAGCACACCCAAGTGGTCCATTCCCACCAATATCTGGCCAATTGGGGTCGACATTTTCCCGCTCCAGCAATAGCTTGACCACACCTTCGTGTCCCTCAACAGCAGCGCATCCAAGGGGTGTTCGGCCATTCATATCTCGCCGATTGGGGTCGACATTTTCCCGCTCCAGCAGTAACTTGACCACCCCTTCGTGTCCATTGAGAGCAGCACATCCGAGTGGTGTTCGGTCATCAATATCTGGCCGATTGGGGTCGACATTTTCCCGCTCCAGCAATAACTTGACCACTCTTTCGTGTCCCTCAACAGCACCCCATCCCAGTGGTGTTCGACCAAACTTATCCACGCGATTGGGGTCGACATTTTCCTGTTCCAGCAATAATTTGACTACCCCTCCATGGCCATTTCTCGCCGCCCATGCGAGTGGTGTACTACCTGTGAAATCTTGTTGGTTGACGTTGTAGTCTCCTCGATTTATCAATATAGTCACAAGCTCGACAACCCCGAAGAACGATGCGCAGTGCAGTGCAGAGAAGAGCGAAGAAGTGGCCATGGCCCCGATATACCCGCTGTATGGTACCTGCTCCAGAAGTGATACCGCGGATATGTGGTCTTCGTACTTGTTCAAGAGATCCAGAGCAAAGGTCTTCGCATTTTCTGAGCGATTCTTGTTCATATGTGTTCCCCAATATCTCGCACAATATTTGAGGAATGGCATGCTTTGTGGGGATGGGAGAGAATGGGGCGTGAGGTGCTTGATATGTTGAGAATTCAGGTATGTTAAGCAGGTTTCTGCAAGTATCGAGTGGGGTTTACTGAAGAGACCCTGATGACTACAGAGATATTCTTGAACTGCATAGTGGATTAATCGTACAGTCAAAGCCTGCGCGTCGACTATGATCAGGCCTTGGCAGTAGTCCAGCAATGTGCCTATCGAGGGAACATTTTCAGGATCAAAATTGGTTTCTCCTATCTCCACTACCAGCGCATGGCACAGCTCATCTACCTGCAACGGCCGTTCCGAATGACAGACCCATGTGAGAGTGGCCATAGCAAGCTTGGCCTTTTCCTGGTCCTGAGCCTCTATGCGCTCCAGTGTGGCTCCGTATGTATCCCCTAAGCCTGCCCCATCTTTTATTGCCTTGAGAGCTTTTCTACGCTGTGCAACAGTTGTACCCCTGAGGATTACCTCGATGTGAAGAGATGCTAGTAGGAATCTAGGTTCAAATATGTCAGTCGTGAATTTAGGGTAGTTTTGCCTTTGCCCTTGTTCCTACATACGTTTCGGAACTTAATGCAGAAATGCTCTGCATAATATCCTCCTCCAATGTGCTGCTCATCATATCGGGATCGTGTCCTTTGTAAGTTTTTCTCGTAGAAATCTATTTACCCCATCTTCTGTAGCCCGTACAAATATAAAGGTTGCCGCCCCACCCAACTCACTCTCCACCTGACTCCGCACATGTGGTCTTCCGGTCATGAATAACCGAGTATTCAGAGACCCCTGCAGAATTTCACATAATGACCTAAGAACCACCAGTCGGTGCTCCTGCACACATTCATCAAGTGCGTCAACACATATAAATACGCGCCTTGTGGCTGCGATTGTCTGGAGCATCTTCGAAATCGCCGGAACTTGGAGTCTTCTACCCCCAATAGCCCCTTTCTCCTTCCGATAATCGCGGACTATCGTTTCTGGGATTCCCCCCTCTCCGCTAACGAGCTGCCTCAGCAGGGAGCCAAGCATATTAACCGGTGACTGCTCATTCCGAGCGGCAAAGTCGAAGTAAAAACACACAACGATAAGATCTCCCTCGGCGGCCTCGTCGCACAGCTTGTCTATAACTAGTGAACTATGATACCATCGCAACTGATTAACAATAGTATTCTTTGGATCCCAGCAATGGTACACTCTCACTTACCTGATGTAGCTCTTTCCCACACCTGGATTTCCATCGCAAAATAAGGTCCGGTGATTGGACCCATCCTCCCTACTACCCTTGTACCAGCGTTTGAATTCTTCAGTTTCCACCAGCCATGCTCCTATACTGCCGACACGCCGGGATGCAATGTCTCGATGCCGTGCCTGCGGCTCTAGTGGAGATAACCATGCCAATATTTCAGATCTATCATCATCGGTGCTCGCGTAGTTAAAGTTAGTTGTGTTGTATGTGTATGTGTTTGTGTTGAAGCAGTTATCGTTATTGTTCAAAAAGTTCTCGTTATTGTTGAAAGAGCCTATGGTGTTGAAAGAGTTATCGGCATTGTTGCGGGAGTTATTGTTTTTCCTGAAAGCTCGCAACATTTTCCAATTTCGCGGCCGTGAAGGTTGAGAGCAAGGTGAGGTGTTGGTTAACTTGGAGTTTGTCGAACGAAATTACTCGTACTTGCAATTGGGAAAAAGAGGGGTAGATAAATTCTTGCGCCTATCATGGTTGCCATCTCACTTTCCAATCACAGGCCCCGAAGCCTGTTACACAGGTCCGCCAACTAACTTAATCCCTGCAGAAGCTGTGGTGAGATTCATATCTTTGCCTCATGATCAATCATACCTGCTCATGCTCTCTTTCTCTTTCCAAGAATTCCAAGGAAGCCCAAATTCAGAAACCGATAACCTACCTGTGACACCGCTCAAAACTGTTTTTACTATCTATCTCCGAAACTACTGATTATTATACCAACATTATTGTTGCTCTAACATGTCAATGTCTAAGGTTGCTACTTAAGCGAGCGAGCTACCGCCAAGAATCCCTACAGGCACCGGTCGGGAAAGCTTAGCTATGAGGATACTTTTTCATCAGAACCCTCTTTATGAGCAGGTCACGGATTAATAAGCAACCAGAGCTATTTTCATACTTCTCTCTTGGACCCGAAAGTTTTGCAACAGAGGCCCCGCAGACAACAGATATATGCACCGGAAGTGGTAGTGATGGAACGAATCCCGGCCCTAGTGGTGCAAGAATGCAAAGCTCTTTCCCCCCCCTCGTAGTTCGATGCAGAGGAATACCGTAGCTAACACCGCAGGCTGCCATTGCTACAGCAACAGCAATCCTAGCGAGTTTACAGCAGGGTTCCTCAAGCCTTGCATGCAATTTAGACGAGTTCAGAAGGAGTTGGATTGCCCCCATCAAAAGACCCAATGACAAAGGACGCTGAGCCGAAAAGGTTTGAGGTTCCAAAAACGGATTTTGGAAGGGTTGACCGGATGAAAATAAGGCATTACAACACCAATTAAAATATTGAACACTGGCCTGGCCCATGCCGTCAACGCACACTCCCCACAAAACTTTCTCTCAGCCCCCCAGACGACACTATCTATCACAATTCACAATTGTTCTAACTTTACTCGAGTACGGTAGGCTTCTCAATCCCTACCTCTGACTGCCTTATGCTCGCCCCCTCCACTCCTTCTTTGCCACCGCTTGTGTCACTATTGGAATGATTTTTGTTGTCGAATAATAGGATGATGTTCCATCGGAGTTCGGGTATTTTTGGTGGGGAGTACGGGTGGCCGAGCCCGACATGTGGTGCAAAATAACTTATTTTGCGCGGGGGTCGAAAGTGTGTAGGCTAATGGGTCTTAGTGCTTTATCAAAATGCCCATCCACTTTTTTGCCTGGTATGATACCATTGGATGGATAGGTTTGGATCGCTTTGGTTCAGATCTTTGGCCAATTGGCTTTGATTACAAATTTCCATCCTCAACCGATCCTCAACAGATCAGAGGGTTCGAGGACTGACCCTTCATAACAGCATACCGGTATTGTGCCTGGACAAAATTAACCGATCAATGAACACTATAATTTTGGCCGTGATTTTGTCAACCTCCTCAATAAAACCACCCCAACCCGACTAAGAAAAAATAAGTAAAAATAATTTACCATCCATCATAAAAAAACAGAAGGTCTTATGAGGTGCCTGTTGAGTGGTAATGATTTTTGTGAGGACCTGGAAGCGAAGGGTTGCCACGCTCACCCGGGTGATCGGTTAATTTTGTCTATGCACAATAGCCACAGCACTACTTCCTCCCACTGAGGGTTTCGATGGCCTTCACAATTGACTCCACTCACTGCTCTAACCATAGCGCCTCTAGAAGTTCCAGAAGCGTAAAACCAATTTCCGCGCCCTCCTTCACATCCACCGAAGCCCTTTAGCGTCGATTCTTTTAAGCGGATTAATAGATCGAGAGCTATGACGACCAAGCGAAATGCCAAGAGTTCGCATAACGGAAATAAGATCTTCAGCGGACGACTCGGGGGCTGAATGGGGGAACTTCGCTCGCTTTCTTCTTGACCTATCGCTCTCATTCCAACTGGCGGTAAAGACGGGAGTATATATACTCGAGCAAACCGCAACTACGGTAAGTTATCCCTTATTCTTCCATCACCACACATATCCGTTTTCTTCGCCGTGTGTCCCCCATTCTCATTTGTGCACTGCCGCACTAACTAAAATACAAAAACTCCCACTGTTTATAGACTACGGGTATTCAGCTCTTTCACGTCCCCGCCCGGCTCTTCTACTTCCCTTCCAGCAACTGCATCGATTCTAAACCTAATCGCATCCCCGTAGCCGAAACCCACTTACCGAAGCCTGAACAGATCCCCGGAAACTATACGCCCAATGAAATACGATAACTTGAGAATGCCGAGCGGCATTCCACAACTCCACCATATCCCACCCTCCCCGTTCGGAGTGCATACCACCACCTCATCCCTAGGTATATGAACTCCCCGCTTCCAATTAAATCTGAGGCCTATCTAAAGCCTCACAAGCCCCACTAACCATCCAAACACCCAAAATAAAATATAACCGCGGCTTTTTTTTTTGGAAGTCATGGACGCTGCTGGACATTAACGGCACTCTGCGCATGTAGCTTATCCCTTTACCAACCAAACAAAGTCTTCGGACATTCGCTCCGGACCGATACGCCTGCCGGGGGAAACTGAAAGCCCGGAAGCAGTACGGTAGAGTGTATTGAAAGTATTTGATGCTCCTCGGCACGCACAGCATACGCGCAGCCAATCCCGTTGTCATTCAGGCAAAGTCTGTGAAAAATGGATAGATGAAATGTGTGCACTGTATGGGTGGAAAGCGTATCGAAGATGGGACAAATATATCAAAGACAGACTTGTTATTTTGTGACCTACTCTTCTGAAGATTGTCGCCGGAGGGGTCACTTTAAATACATGAATGAATATCAAATCTTCCGGGAGTCTCTGAACATAATCGCACCATTTCTGTCTTTTCTCACGCCATTGCTTCACCCCTCTTTCCCCTCTTTACTTCCCCGCTTTCCTGTATCTCTTACCCCTCACTTTACCCCTCTTTCCCCTCTTTTCGCATCTTTGATCGAACACCTGACTCCGGTGATTCCTCCGACACTCTTCTCGCATATTCCAACAGGTGGCAGTAGAGGTTGCATGTCCGCGGAGCGCCGGTGATTAACAACAAAGTCTTGGGATATGGGCTGGGATCGATGCAGCGCCAGAAGGATCGCGACTCTGAAAGACTCGCATGCTGGAAAGAGCAGGATCCAAGGAGGCTATGGAGCGTGAAAGTTTCCTTCTTTTTTTGTGATGTTTGTTTTTCCTCTGTTAGTCTGAGGGGTTTGCGGGGGGGACGTACGCGGGGTGGGCCTGGGTCGTGACTAATAGAAGGATAGGAGGAAGCCTCCGTTGCCTTTATATCCATTCCTGTACCTACCATTAATTTAGTTGTTGAGAGTTATGCATTGTAAGAGCGCGAGCCTTTGAATGAGAAGAAGTTGCCTTCGAAGTTGTGGGTTCGCGATCTGTTTTTTTGTGGCCTTAACTCTAGGAATTACATTTCCAAGTCGCAGTTTCGTTTAATTGTCGTTGCCGTTGATCTACATTTGAAAACTTTATCACAACATTTCCTCATTCTCCATATCCCCCAGCGAACAAGGATTGTCGGTTTGTAACGCAAGTGATAACTGATGATCCAACACACCACACGCCCCACCCTTGATTCTGGCGGGAAAACAAGGTGAATGGAATAAATAAATTGGTTTAGCCAATTTGCTTGCAGTTAAGGGTGTTTATCCCTTTCGCTACGTATAATATGGCACCCCCGTCGTGAGAGCCGGGGGTGCGCCGGAGTATACACCGGGTATCTTTTGGGGCAAAGGCAACCCGGGGCTGTTTGGAAGGGCAGGTATATAGGTTTTTGTTTGTGGGAGGGTAGGGATGTTCCCGCAGCAATATATTGCGTGAGCCTGTAGATATCTAGGATCCTGAGTAATAAAGAATGTGGGTGTGAGGAGGACTAGTTGGGAAATCATTGAAATCTTGGTTTACCCGCGGTGCGAAAATCTCACAATCAAAAAGGCAAAGCAAATTAAGAAAGAAAAAAGAGAACTAAGACATATATATAAGTGGTTCGAACAATTAAAAAAGGAACAAAAACGTAAAGAATCTATAGCCCCTTTGCCATCTGCTATTCGGGTAAATAAGTTTCACCTTATCCCCCCTCCTTACCCCCATCCTCCTTTTTCTATTTCATTTTGCGAATAAGCTTATACATCCTTCAAAAGCTCATACCTAGCAAGTAATACTTGAGTTCCAGATCCCACAGCGCAGGGCATTCCCCCTCAGGCGCCGGCACCATCATCCTCTGAGCGTCTCTCTCCCTCCAACCATCGTGTCGATAATAAAAGAGCCGTAGGGTATTGCCACCCAGCACTACCTCTGCAACGCTGTTCCTCAAGCATGATTCCCATACAAACAGTGCGAGCGGGATGTCGGATTTTGAAGATATGAGAGAAAGACGCTCACCTAGTACTGCAGCCTCTTCGAGTGACATGGCTGCGCCTGAAGCTCGGTAAGGCAGGGTGGCGTGGGCAGCATCGCCGAGGAGGGCGCACGTGTCCCGGGGGGGGACTAGTTGGGGAGCTCGTCGGGAATGGAAAACCTCAATTTGTAGACTAACTCACGGATGGCGAGAAGCTTCCATATCCTTTTGAGAGAGTTTATACGATGAGAAAGGAAAGGGCTGGCTAGGGAGAGGGCCTTGGTTCCTAGTCTTTGTAGATTTCTCTCATCTCATTTTCTTCAATCGTAGTTGTACCACAATCGCGGAAGGGCCATGTTAAATCGCTCGCCACCCTTGAGGACGCAATTCACTGTACCCCATCTACATCTCTCAAATAACAAAGAACAGGGAAATACTAGCACGCGCATCCGGTCCCATCCAGTAATTGACCTGATGATTGGCCACGAACTCCTTCGACTCAGGATCCTATATCGTATCCCCCGCCTTGAGCAACAGTTTGTGTGCCAATTCCCCTCTTCGAATGGGCTTATCCAAGTACCCAACTAAACACTCCCTCATTACCAAATTAATCCCATCAGCACCCACAACCAAATCAGTAGTCAACCTCCTCTCATGGTGCACCAAAACCGGGCACACGCCACATCCGCAAACCTGAGGCTGCCCACCCTCGAATTGACCAGACCTCTCTACCGAGCTCGAGTGCTCGGTCGACTAAGCTCTTGTGAAGCGATGAGAGGTGGATGCCCTAAAAAATGGGGAGCCATACATTTTTCCGGTCTCACCAATGTTAATGTGTGTCATGTGGTTGCCCTTCCAACCGATCAGGTTTGCCCGCTTGGGCAGCGTGGAATATCGGAGAGGGGACCCGCCCATGCCCCATGCCGTTAAGATCTTTGAGGCGTTGGGGGAGATCTAGATGTCTGCCTCGATCTATCTAATATCCGTAGTCGAACGATGGAGGGACTATGGAGAAAGGGACAAAAATAATTTACTTCTCCAATTCCAAAAAAACAACTTCCAGAACCATTACTATATGGCCCATAAGGGAAACCGCCATCGCGGCTCCCAGTGTGCCTAGGCCCGCTCCGACAATTATTACCTTCAATCCATCTACCCATTAGCTAGTACAGTACTCTTCCTAAAATATCAACGAGGAATAACAGATAACACGTGAAGAGGGTACATTAAGTTGAATACAAGCTTCAGCCATCAAGAATTCTAATCTACAAAGTCGAAATAGTTATCTGGAGGCTTTCCTTACCTTTCCTTTCCCTCCCCTTCCCCTCAATTACCTTCTCTTCCCCCCTCCTCTCTTCGGGAGAGAAGTCATAATTTGCTACGACTGTCTGCGCCGGTTAGCACAATCTAGATATAATCCCAGCGCTCTCACCTAGAGTACCGCCATTGCACCCACCACAGTAGCGAATGCCACACCTGGGCTGGGAAAACGAATAGAAATTTAGGAATGGGGGAAATATGTAGGTCGTTTGTCAAGAAGTTATTGAACGGCTATTTCAAGCTTAACTAGCCAAATATATCCCAGTCTGTTAGGGTGAAATTGTCCCCTACCTTTATACCCTGTCGATAACACCAGGTGCAAAGTAGGGAGCTGTAGTATCATATGATAAAAGCTGTTGCGATTCACTAGAGAATTATCAGTGGGCGTTTGTGGAATTAGCCCACGATACACGGTTAATTTAGTTTGGCAAGTTAAGAGCAAGAGAAAACTAGTTGATGTGAGCCAACACATCCAAATGGCAATTATTATACAGTGCCAGGAAGGCACTAAAGTGATTCCCGGGGATGCGGCTCAGGACAGGGATCCGGCTCACCCATAGCAACCAGTCAAAAATCAAACCAACATTTGAATATCTTAATGAATAATAGAGATAATAACTTGAAGATCAAGTCCCAAGTACTTTATAATATAGAGAATCGGAAAATCTAGTTTTTATTTCATGGTGAGAAATCCTTGCTCTGGTATAGTTGTTTTAAGATTGTCAATTTTAAAAAGAATTGTACTCATGACTGAGGATATAAAAACCAAAAAATATCAAAGAAGGTTATTCAAAAGTTCATAGAAGGATATTATAAGTCTTACATATTCAGAATAACATGGGTTTGGCTTACTTTGAGAGCATTTTTCAAAGCA
>Ga0307509_10007566_pt1 | contig 14144 bp, 20 predicted proteins | sample 10_EM_MG_FD_202245 | JGI IMG/M metagenome (GOLD analysis project Ga0307509, IMG submission 202245) | Populus trichocarpa ectomycorrhiza microbial communities from riparian zone in the Pacific Northwest, United States - 10_EM | ecosystem: Host-associated > Plants > Roots > Unclassified | place... | reverse complement strand
TTTTCCGTAGATAAAGAGGCAAGACAGTTAAGCCTCCGATCAATATACATACACTGCCTTCTTGACTTCTTCGTCCTTCTTCATCTTGCCAGCCGATTCCTCCTCTATCCAAAACTCATAACAACACCGGGCATGGGTTAGGACGGACTACAATTTAGCGACCGTCCCGTCCAAAGGCCTCACAATTGGCGTCCGTCCCGTCCTAGGCAAAAGACGGACGGACTGGACGCTTGTGAACACTGGAAGGACCCCATGACGTTATTTTAACCCGTGCTGAACTCGGTGCTATCGCAAAGTTAATCTTTAAGGATATAGGGTAATAGGTAATTCCCACTCGTGCCCTCTCTGTGAAATTGATCTGACCTAGCAAGATGCCTCTTTATCTACCCCTCCAGAACGTTAGAAACTCCCTTCGCTGCTCCTCCTCACCTCGAACTAACAGCTGCTTCTCCTACCAGTCCGCCACCCCCTCACAAGAGAACCTGAATTTCAAAAATGGATGATGGTCATGACAAAATTGATGGTTGAAATTCGACTATCAACAGGAACTTAAGGCTTGGGTTATGGAAGACAAATAGATATCAAAGGACGAGAAGATATAATTCGGGACCTAGCCTACTAACAATTGCGGGTGAGGGGAGTTATTTAAATACAAAAATCAATACAAGTTCTTCTATCTGTTTCCTCAATATAATCATACAATTTCCTTGCTTTCTCATGCCATATGCCCTGTCCTCTCATTCCACTCAATTCTTCACCGCTTTGCCAACTTATCGTGCATGAGAGTCTAACTTTCATGATTCTTCCAATATTACTCTTGTAAGTTCTAAGTGATTGGTAATGTCATTTCCTGGGATGCGGCTCTTCACCTGGATGTGGCTCACAGTGGCAACTAGTGGAAAACCAAAATGTATATTGGATTATCTACATATATAGTACTGATATCATACAGAAAGTATATTGGATAGTACTTTTGAATATAAAGAATCAGAATTTGGGGTTGTCATTTCATAATAACAAACAATTCTGCTTGTATATTTACTTTATTCAAGGTGGATTCAATTGCTATCTTGATTAGAATAGAGGATCAGGAAAATTGAAAAACACTATAAAAATGTTAGTTAAGTCAATAATATAATCTTATAGGTTTTGTATTTGATGTATAAGCTGCTTTTGTACTTGCTTATACCTATTATAAAAAGTATGGAGACAATATGCAAGAGTAAAAATAAATATGTATCTTATTAACTAGAATAGCTTATATCTACTTATTTAGTTAAAAGTAATATTTCAATACTCTGTAATATACTCCAATAAGGTTATACAAGATAGAATATAAATACTGAAGAATATTGGTTTCCTCTTTCAAATTTTATTCTTTAGATATTTAAACATATTTTAAAGAGAAATAATGCCCTTAGATCTAAACCATGTGAGCTATATGTGTGTGACAAGGCTAAAAGTACTATCTTCTGGTCTACTCAATTGTTAGTTAAAGCTATTGAATCAGTTTGAGTCAGTTTGAGTATTTGGATATGGAGATTTCAAACTAAAGCTACAAAAACAGTGAATTTTGATCCTAATTTGCTGCTCTGAAGTATAAAACATGAAATACTTATCCATTATACTTTAGACTTAGGATACTTACTTAAGTGCTATATGTAAAGTAAATTATAAAGTATCTGTCACAAATGGTAACCAAGTGAGGCAGATTTCACATGACTAAAACTTATTAGTCATCAGTATGTTTATGTTTTTATGCTATAAGAGTATTTGACTTATAGTTTGAACATATCTAGAACTTATTAGTCATTGTTATGATTGATGGATGTTTGGTTGACTTACAATTGTGAGTGATAATAATGTAATCACTTTGGAACATGTAACATGTATACATGTTCTTGTAACTGTATACAGGAGCTGAGTGCCAGATTTCCTATTTTTAGTTTGATTACTTGCTTACCATGATTAGTTTTATTGTTTTATAACCCATGGGCTCTATTAGGGCCCAGCAGCTTGTGCTAAGTTTAGTTTTGCCTGTTGATAGTTTTATTCAGGATCTCAAGTGAAACAACTGTAATGTAGGCTGACGATAGCATTAAGGCAGTGTTATGACTCTAAGATTTCATGAGGGATTACAGGACATTCAGGGTAAGGTGCACTATCCAGTAAGAATTGAAGTTGCAGGTTATCTGAGTACTAGCGCTCTGCAAGAACTCTTGTATTTAAATCCATCTCCTGACTAGCAGGAGAACGGCAGACTTCAGCAGACTTATGTTGTAAGAATATTCTTAGTTGAATGGCAATCTCAGAGTTCCACTTCCCTTTTCACTATTATCTCTCTATATCCTCAAGCTCTCTGAAGCCTCTCTTAGACCTATCGCTTGCCAGTCAACTGCTAGCTCTTGATCGTACCTTTTCATTAGGCAGAAGTAAACATGTTACAGAACATAACTCACATTATAAGTGATGGGTTTCACGCATATGATACGCTTAGCGCACATGATTTAGTTTATAAGTCATGATTGGTTTGGGGTATGTGCTGCAGTGACTCATAGCAGTCAACTGCTGCTTGATTTCAGATAACACTCGTATAGGAGTCATCGGACCATTCGAGCTATAAGGTATGAGTCACCTGGGTTAGGGTTATAGGAAAACATTTATTTAAGGATTGTCTTAGACCCAGTTGTTAGAGTTCATCATACAACTAGCTAAGTTCTTTCCTACTTTATCCTTTCACATCAGAAACTACTTGACTCCCATCTCTCACTTGTATGTTAGCCAAATCGTTCTATAGCAATATAATCTATCCTACCTCACTGTATTATATGTTAATGGGAAATGACACAAAGGACTATAAGATAGTCTTTACCTCTCAGCTATATATGATTGTAATACTTGAACACTTATCTTCTCGGATAACCTTATTGATTAAGAAAGGACACATATATGTTCTAGCAATATATTATATATAATCTAACAATGTACAGAGGGAAGTTGTTCCCTGTTGTCACCTAATTACTAAGTAGGATCGAAACAGCATCAAATTCACATCTCAATTCCCTAAACATATACCACTTACCCAAGATTATATATTTTATTTATAGTTTTTCTTCTTTTTATTAGTTACTACAACAAACCACTAGGTCTATAAATTATTGTAAACTTATATTAATCTTAACATATATGACGCAAAGACTTACTCAATTAGGTTATAAAAGTTGTTTGAAATATATTTGAGTTTTTACTCAGACTGTAAAAAGAGCAGATCTATCCTAAACATCACTTCTAAAACCTATTGTATCAAGGAAGATTTAACTTATTACAGAATAAAAACTAAATATTCTGATTCTCCATTTTGAAAAGTACTTGGCAACAAATTTGTATCACAGTATCACTATTGTCTATGTTAACAATCAAATATACATTTTGAATTTACACTTCTTGCAACTGTAAGTCACATCCCAGCGAAGAGAAACATCTCAGGGAATGACATTAAGAGTGGTATAGTAGGAATAATGTCTGATAGCCTGCCATGGAGTGAGTACCAATGATTAACAACAGGTTACTACTCATATCCCCATCCAATTCTCAATAGTTGCCAATTATTTACTCACCAGTCCTCTTCCCAATATCTATTATTATAGATTTATTTTCTCTTAAAAACAAGGTGCTAGAGCTAGACCTTCTCAAATTGTTTTTTTCTACCTCTTAATACAAATTGCGACAGCTAACCTTTTTCCCGCTTTGACAGATAAATCAACTTTACCTCAGTTTAAGCCCCAATCTGAATTCCTTCTGTGTCCTGGGTTGGGGGCTAAGAAAAAAACTTCCTAAAGGAAATTACCAAATAAACTCTTCCCCTAAAGCAAAGGCGGAGATAGAAGCAAGGGTTGTGATTTTTGCTTCAAATGTAATGTAAAGGTTAAGTATCTTTTATGAGGTATTTTAAGTTTTCATCTTGTAGGGGGCGAGCTCTTACACTCATGTTATGAGATACGGCCTAGAATGATATATGCTTACTTTGCTGTTCTTTCTTTTCTTACAGGGTGGTAATGAGGGATTTCCTTTGTAAGGTTTACAACAAATTGTATGGTTTTCTTGATTATGCGGATATGCGACTTATATGTGATTATCAGTCATGGCTCAGCAAGGTTGAGAAGCATTTCCTGAATATATGAACGGGGCGCTGCCCCCTGTTTCTTTAAGTTCTTTATGCTCCCTGGTATTTCCTTCACGACTACTATACTTCCCAATATCATGTCTTCTATTCTGAGAACCAAGACCCACGCCAAGAACTCAATTACCCAGACCCAGATTTACTGTTAGACGAACAGTATAGAACCATAAACCTGAGATCTTTATCTCTGAACCCTCACGCTAAGTGGCTGTTATCGCTTAGGAACCTTCCTGTCTATTGTGTACCATGGACTAGCCTCCATTGCCAAGACCCGTGACACAAGGTAGCATCTAACGAGGATCCAACCTACACAACACCAGGTCTTACCAGGTCGAAATCACTCCCGCTGTCTTGACTGCTCTTATTGCACACGCCGCTGTCACCAACGACAAAACCAACCAGCTGTTTGAACAGCATGTCAGACAATAGGTCTACAGTTCACGCGGTCTTGCCCTTACAGTTAGCAGACTCCCCACTATTCCACACATTTGCAGATAGGGAACCCCTGGCCCTTTGGAACAAAACCCCAGATTCCAACAACTACAATAACGAGGACAGGAATTGACAAATGAACGCGAAGTACTGCCAGAGGAACGTGATACCTTAACCGAGGAATGAGTCGCTTTATTGACAGAAGGACAGGGGCCAGAAGCAAGGTTCAGAGGACTCAAGACTGACGTAGAACATGACAGGACTACCATAGTTACCCTCAATGCTGCCTTGACCCATGCAAATGCTCGAGCAGATGCAGCTGCACCTGCACCGGCACCTGAACGGGATTGAGCCCCTTAGAGAGAATGTATCCCCAAACTACAAGAGTTGGACGGTTCTCAAGATAAACTCCGCCCATTCATAGCCCAGCTCGGAATGGAATTCCTCAGTGATGCTCACAAATTTGTCAACATACAACATAGATTAGCACATGCTGTTGGGTTCCTGAAAGGGAAAGCTTACAAACAGATCCTCCCCTTGATCAATGAAGGCACCATTAATATTGCTAGTGTGGCGGCCCTGATCACCATCCTAGAGAACACCTTTGGTGACCCTGATAGGGTGCATACAGCGGAAAGAAACTGGCAGGCCCTTTGTCAAAAGAACAGAAACTTCTCCGACTAGTTGGCAGATTTCCGTAGATATACCACTAAATTGTCTTGGAACAACCCAGCAACAGGCACAACTCTGTAAGAAGGTCATAGCGCTGAACTTAAGGATGCTCTTGTTACTCTGGAAACACCTGACAAATAGCATCAATACATCATCCTCCTCAAATATGTGGATAACAAGATCCGTGCTCATGCGGCAGAAAGAAAATAATCGTCTTCCACTTTGAGACAATATACCACACAGACAACAACTAGACCAGGATTTACTTCTACTCACAGGGCAACCACCACCCGTACAGGAAGCCAAGCGGGACCCATGGTCCTTTCTGCTAGGTGATGTCGCCTACCTCAACCCGAACGTGGGGACCGCATGCACCGCAGTCAATGTTTTTATTGTGGTAGTGCTAATCACATGGCACAACAATGTCCCAACAGGCAAAGACAACTGAGAGCGAACGCCGCTGCCATCAGCCCACCACCTCCTACAATATCAGAAGACTCCCGTCCTGATTCAGAAAATTCAGAAAACTATTCATCCCATGCACAGTCCAAGGCACTGTCATTTGACAAGAACCGCCTTCCTTGTTACTTTCCTTATACAGTTTATCCCTTGATGACATAGAGAATGAGGTGAAGGCTAATCATCTGGTAATAACATGTACAATTATTGACAACGAGAATGAGATCAGATCTCATGCTTTGATAGACTCAGGGGCTACTGGATACGCACACATCGACAAGGAGTTCGCTGAACACAATAACTTTCCTTTGTTCAAATCAAAAGAACCACCACGCCCATTAACAGTTATCCACCGACGGCCTGTGAGTTCCGGAGCAATTACTCACATCATCAAGATTGGGTTATCGATTAACAATCATCACGAAATGATTTCCGCCTTTGTAACCACGCTTAAGGGATACCACCTGACACTTGGTATTCCCTGGTTAAAACACCATGATATCAAACTAGATTTTGTGTCTAACTCCCTAATATTTGAATCCATATATTGTCTGAAAAATAGTGTTAACAATGCCACTATGGCTTACGGCATAGAACAGGAAATGCCCCACTTCCTCTGAGCTTTTGCAACACAATGTACTCTAGGCCACCATGTTCTCGAAGCTGACGAGGTACTCCGGATAGTACCCAAACAATACCATTACCTTCTTCATTTATTTCTTGAGAAGAAAGAAGAGCAACTACCACCCCGTAGAAGGTTCAATCACAAAATACCCTTTCGCCCAGGATTCATTCCCCCCATTGGACCTATTTATGGTCTTAGCCTATTAGAACTATCTGCCTTGTACGGGTGGCTTGAGGAAAACTTCGACCAGTAGTTTATCCGACAGTCATCCATCACCCCTGCTTCCTCAATATTGTTTGTTAAGAAAAATGCGGAATCACGACATTTATGTGTTGATCATAGGGGACTGAATGAATGAACTATCAAGAATCGTTACCCATTACCCCTGGTAAAGGCAACCTTCATGCAACAATTGCGAGCAAAAATATTCACCAAACTGGATATCTGAGGTGCCTACAACCTGATCCGGATGAAGGCAGGTGAGGAATGGAGGACTGCATTCCCTACGCGATATGGATTATACCAATCCCTTGTCATGCCCTTTGGTCTCACCAATGCGCCGGCATTATTTCAGGCCTACATAAATGTTGCCCTCACACCTTTTCTTGACCGCTTCTGTACAGTCTACCATGACAGGCAACATGCAGAATATGCTGTTGACCAAGCTACAGACTCACAAACGGTGGTTAAAAGGAAAAGAGGTAGGGCAAGGAAGGAGATAGGCTATTTAGTATTTGCAAAATCCGGGACGGGTCTTGGCTTGTCTGGCCCCCATACTTTTTCTCACCTCAAGTACTATACAGTACCGTATCCTCTCGTTGAATTCGCTAGCGCCGAATATCCCTGTGAATTGCGACATCAACCCAAGTCGGTTTAGTTTCGCCAGTTAATAGAATTGCGAAACGCAGTTAATGAGATCCAACACAGCCAAACGACTCATACAATTCTGTGTCGGGAAAACAGTAATCCTTCTTAAGAACCGTGGTCTGTGGATCCGGAGATTAGCGATGAGTGGCACTAGCGAATTCCAAGAGAGGATACGGTACCGTGGGTTAAGAGTAAGTGAGGCGAAAGGGTTCTCATCAGTTCTTGGGTCAATTGGCTAATGAGAGGGCAGGAAGTTTTGTCATTGGTACATTCGCCTTACATTTTCCCCCTTCAAAAAAAGCTCCAAAATTGGCTGTTCTCAAGGTTACACACACCAAACTTTACCAAGTTAAATTCCAGTTAAGTACCCTATTCACCTGACGATTTTTTGTTTTCTTTTCAATTTTGTCCACTAAGCTATCCCTTGGGCGGTGTGAAACTGTATAATTCGCGCCCACATGTACTAGTCCAAAATGAGGTGCTTGGCGCTTATAAATAGGGCGAGTGATATCAAATAACCCCAGTTGCTCGCCAACAATTGTCTACAAGCACAAGGACAGCATAAGTTCAATACAAAATAAAGCAATAGAAGAGACAAAAGGAAAACATTATGATCCTACTAAGTGGCAAGGTTCTTATGCCTGATATCAAAACAATTTCGGCAAAGAGCCAAACCACATCGTGGCCCCTCACAACTATATCACGATCATGGTGCACAGCCTCCTTTTTGCTTCATCCCCCTTAGAGTAAATTGATACTCCGCATATTCAAGTCTACAACCGGCAAGAGAAGTGTATTTGTGTTGACTCTGGTCACCACTGGGGGAAGGAAGAGGGGTGTGATGTTCATATAGACTCAAGCGAGAGGGTTTTTTCTTTTTTCTTTTTTTTTTTAAATCATATGTTCACTGTTTCTACGGTACAAGAAATGACATGCATCTTTAACAATATGGCCAAAACAAAACCCAAAATCAAACTCACAATCAACCAAAGAAACAAACATAACCAGTTCCTCCAACGCGACCAATAAACGTCGCAAAGCAGCCGTAGCTAAAATAAAGGAAAGTATGAACCGGCTGACTAGTCTCAAGGGCCAGGGGCGGATAGGGCGGTGGATTGAAGGAGGGGGTTTGGAGGAGGGGTGTGGAGGGAGTGAGCAAGTGGGGGCATCCCTGGAGGGAAACCAGTGGCAGTGGTGCGAATGAACTCAGCCAGCGCAATGAGCAGCTGCTGGTTGGACCAGATCGGAGCCTCGGGAACCAAGTTTGGGAGCCCTTGGAGGACGTGGGATCTCTGACGGGCGGATGAGGGGCATGACAGGATTGCATGTTCGAAGGTCTGTGGGGCCTCAGAGCACAACGGGCAGGACGTGTCGGCATCAGGATCCTCCCATGAGGGGTGAGTCGTGAGATAACCTTTCCCGGACTGCATCTGGTGTATCCGCCTCGCAACAAACTTGCCCAGGCCCATGAAGGGATAGGGGCGTGTTGAGGGCGGGTAGGGGTAGTATGGGGGAGCTAAGGTGGAAGACCAGGGGGAAAGGAGGAGTGTTTAACCCTTAGATATAGGCGGGCATAGGATGGGGCAACCCCCGGGATTGGGGGCAGGTAGTCTGTCTTGTGAAGGGAGATCGGTGGCAACGTAGAGACGTCGTGTATGAGGGGGACGACCGTGTTAGCCAAAGCTGTGATGGCGTTATGTCGGTACCTCGGGTTATTGTACTTGTCCGGAGCAGAACGCCAGTCGAGGTTGAAGAAGAGCTTAGGTTGGCGGGTAATCTTCCCACGCACTATCAAGGCGTCATGGTGGGGGGAGAAGGTGGGAACAGACTTAGGGAGACGTGCCGAAGCAGGATTTATTTCAGGAGGGGAGCAAATGAGCCTTAGGGAAGCAAGGCGGCGTTGGTGGCGTATAAGAACAGTCAGCGGGGCAAGACAGGCTTCCCTGTGCAAACATGTTATGTTGGCGGAGAAAAAACAGTTGGTGATCCACCTACAGACCCGATGCCAGAAAATGGCCATCCGGCCCATGATAGACGGGGGAAGGTTCCACACAGTGCACCCATATAGGAGAATCAGAGCAAGAAGTGGACACGCCAATGAGAGACAAAGGTAGGGTGGAGAGCCCATCCACAGGGGGGAGAGGAGACGAATCTTGGCTAGGGCGGCATTTGCAAGAGTGTACCTCCTGGAGAAGTGGGGCCTCGGGTCAAAGGTGGGGGTAAAGAGGAAACCCAACCACTTCAGGCGGGATTGTAGATAGAAGAGCTGATCTTCCAGCTGCACTGGGAGGGAGCACGGCGGCTCATTGCTCCTGGTGGTCCTCCAGTGGATCAGTTCGGTTTTTGGGACGGAGAAGGAGGTGTTGATTGGCGTGGCCTTTCTCTTGAGCGCTGAGAAGGATATGTGAAGGAGGCGGATGTTGGTCCTGTAGGAGGGCGAGGCCACTCTGACAGCAAAGTTGTCAACGTAGGAGATGATAAGCGACCGGGGGATTTTCAGGTGGAGCGAAAAGATGTATATGACAAACACAAGGGGGCAGATCGGGGATCCTTGAGGGACCCCGACCGAGACGCGAGCGCAAAGGCGGGGGGACCCCTGAAACGTCAGGCAGTAGGTGCGGTCTCTGAGGAAAGAGCCAACCCATTGGACCAAGTACGGGCTGACCCCCTTTCTGCGGAGGAGAGTGAGGAGTCAGGGAGAGTCTACGTTATCATTATCGAAGCTCCACTTCACATCGAGGAAGAGAGTGTAGACTTTGTAGCGGAGGATGTGGAAGGACTCAACATTGTATTGTAGGACGAGGGCGGCATCGGTGGTGGATCTTGCAAGGAGGGACCCGCACTGAAGGCGCTGGATGAGGGAGCATATCGCGGCTTGGGCTGAAAGGCGGGAAGCTACCACTCTCTCAAGGATCTTAGAGAGCGTTTGAAGGAGGCCGATTTCTCTAAAGGAAGAGGGTGAGTTGTATGATGGTTTACCCGGCTTGTCGAGGACAATACCAAGTGCTTTTTTAAGGGAGAGAGGGTGAACTCCGTGGGCTAGCAGGGCGTCCAGGAGGGAGGGAAGATGGGAGGGCTTGATGCGGTATACAGACTTTCACACAGAGTACGGGATGTGGTCGGGGCCAGGGGCGGAGGGGTTCGAGGATTTGGAGAGGGCTGTAGATATCTCTTCGGAGGTGAGAGGGGTGTAGTCCTCGTTGTGTATGAGGCGCAGGAGCGGGGGAGGTGGGGGTTTGGAGGGAAATAAGTGAGCTAGAAGCGTTTCCGCTACCTCGGCCGGATCGGAGGCCCCTGGTAAGTCCGGGAACATTTGTGGTCGGCGACCAAATACAAATCTCTTGGCCTTCCTGAGGGAGTGCAGAGTGGCTGAGGACAAGAAGTCGGACCAGTGTGCTTTCTTGGCCGAGGCAATGGCCTTAAAATAAGTTGTTCTCAAGCTCTTCACATTGCTTCAGTTGAGGGGGGACGGGTCAAGGCGGGATATCCTTGCAAACTTGTAAAATTCCCTTCTCAGGGACAATAGGCGACAGGAACACCATCGATTCGAGCGGGGGCATGGGCGCTTGCTTGGGGCATGGGAGGTTAGGCGGGAGGTAAGGCGGGTAGAGGAGATGTCGAACCATCTACTCAGGGAGTTGGGTGTAGGTCTCGCTGGGCAGGGTAATGTGGTGAAGGCACCTAATGCCTTCCCTACTACGTCTAGGTTAAGGAGGGCTCAGTGTGGAGTAGGGGGGGGAGCATAATCGTGGGCGGTTTTAGTATTATCACACACGGAATGTGGTCTAAACTAGTGGAGTGGAGGGGGGTGTCCCATGAGGAGATGAGGGGGGAGAGAGCCGTATTCGTGAAGGCCAGGTCCAAAACAGAGGGTCACGAAATGGTGGCGAACGGGAATGGAGTATAAACCCTGGGGGTGTTGAGAAGGTGGAATGTGACGTCGAAAGCGGCATCAACATAGCCTGTAGAAATGGTAGATTCTCTCACGGATATGGTGCGGCTGGGATCTGCTAACTGGTAGTGGAGGTTAAAATCACCTAAAACCAGGTGAGGGTAACAAAGAAAAGAAAAAACGCGCTCAGGCGGTCTAGAGCGGTGAGGAGGACGGTTTGTACGAAGAAGGTACACCGAGGTGACCCTGAGGGAGCGGTTGTCACAAATCGTGACTAAGCAAGGCAGATTTCACATACCAAATGGTTATTAGTCATAAGGTATGTTTTATGTTTTACGCTATGCAGTCAATTGACTCATAGTACTCACATGACTCGGACTTGCGTGTCATCGTTATGTTGTGATTGGATGATGTTTCTATGACTCACGATTATGAGTCATAAGGATGTAATGACTTTTGCGCCTGACTCACATTATGAGTCACGAGTTCCACGCAGGTAACACGTTTGCGCACCTGATATGTTTTATGTTTTATGATTGCTTTATGGTATGTTGCATAGTGACTCATAGGAGTCATCAGATGGATTTCGGGCATGACTCATTATAAGTCACAGGACCGTGTGACTCGAGTTATGAGTCACCAGGGTTAGGGTTGTTGGCGTGAAGTGTCTATATAAGGAGGAGACTCGGTCACAGTAGTTAGTCATCCTCCGTCTCCGCTACACCTCCGGCGATTGAAATCTCAATATCACGAGAAATCATCGTCACTTCCATCCACCCCCCTCTCCTCAGACACGCCACATTGCCTCTGTCTGGGTGAAGCCATCTCCCCTCCCTCTTCCTTTCCCTTCTGATGGTCAGTCCTGGCAAGCTTGTTCCTAGGGGTTGATTGAGTTCGGATTCACCCCCTCTTCTCCGGGCTCGCTTAGGCAGCCCTCCATGGTCGGCAACCCCTCACCCGTCAACGGTGGGTTCTTAGTCTCCTTCAATCGGTAAAGTAGCTGTCCCACCCCGGTGGCACTGCTCTCTGGTATTGCACTATCTCCTTTGTGCTCTGCTGGTACGGTCGGACTTTTCGAAACATCGTGACACCGTTTCCGTCATCCTTCCGCGCACTTATCGTGTCGGTTAAGCCCTCCGCCCTCCGCCTCCCTGACGTTTGGATCGGCTGGCACCCTACTGCTCGCGGCTCTACGCCCCCCTTCAGACCTCTGCTCCCTTCTGATGTCATCGGCCTAGGGGCGCATGTTTAAACCTTCTCTGCGGGTCCTGTTTCCCGAAAATAGCCGACCGGATCTTCGTCCGGCTGCCATGAGCCTTCCTTCTTGAGGCGGCATCCTCTCGAACTCGATCGCTCTTCCTGAGCCTCGGCTGGCGGGGCTATATGCCCCCAGAAGTTACCTCCCCTTATTGTGTCCCCGAGACCCATATTAAGGAGTCCCTATTCCTTCGCGAGCTGGGGCCGGTGGGGTTTTACTACGGTTTAGCTTATTGGTTGTTTGATTTTGGGGAGTGGGTTTGCTTTTCTTTGTTTGTTGTGTCTACTGTCGGTTGGCGATGTTTTTCTTTTAGGCTAGGCTTTCGCGGGGGTTATGGGTTCGTGGCTTTCAGGCCCGTGGTCTCATCTCCTTGCAGTTTCTACCCATAGTACTGGGTGGGGGATTCTTTCTTTGTCGGGCAGGGTCAGAGGGCTTTAGCTTGGGGATAGCGGGAAGGACTGTAGTTGGAGGTTTTGGTCCATATGGCTTACGTTCCAGCCGAGGACCCTGGTACCAAACACCGAGGGATGAGTACAGTTGTGCATTTTGCCCCAATAGAAACAATAAATAAGCGAGATTAAAAAAAAAGAAAAAAAAAGAAAAAAAGGTCACAGTAGTTAGAACAAACCATCTCCGCTACACCTCCGGCGATTGAAATCTCAACACCAGGGAAATCATTGTGGGATTCCACCACCACCCCCTCTCCTGCCCCTTGATGGCTTTTGCCTAGGGGAGTGATGCTACAACCCCTTCTCTCCCTCTGGGGTCTACCCCCTCCTCCACGGGGTTCTTGTTCCTGTTCATCGTTGACTCCCGCTCATGAAGTTCAGTTCTCCCCTTTACCCCGCACTTCCTTTGCACCTTGCTTAGGTTTTGCACGGTCGGCATTCTGTCCTCTTCACTCACGCTCGGCGCTGAGCTTTCCAAGCCCTTTGCGAAGTACCTTTCCGTCTCGATTGGGTGGTCCTGTCAGGTAACACTTCGGTTAGTAACTTCAGCACCTCGTCTTCGTTTCACATTCGGAAAAGCATCGGCCGCGGTTACTCTAGTCAGTCGTCTCAAGTGTTCAGACTGTCCTTCCTCCTCACATCCCACTCCCTTCACCCTCTTGGTCTTCGTCCCGTTGCTCGGTTACAGCTACACACACCCCCCCCCTTCCCACCCCCTCAGCTGGCACCTTACTGCTCCCTTCCTGCGGTCGATCTTTGGTCGCTATACAAAAACCCACCTCGGTTACGCCCGTCCTCCTGGCCGTCGCTAATGCCGCTTTGGCACACCCTCCGGCGACCCCTCACCAGAGTCGCCTCCACACACTATCCTATCCTGCCATCGGGCACCGGTTCGTCCCCCGGCACCGCTCCGGTGTGCAGGTCCATACTCTCACTTCCTAGCTCAGGCTGATCCACGTCATTTATCAGACATAAACTTTCCTATGTCAGGGGTTCATTCATTCCTTATGTTTTTATACTTTCAGTAGTAGATGTCGCTAAGGGTTCTCCTCTCCTTCCTGCTTGCTTCTGTCCTTTCTACTTCCTTCGGGTGTAGGTGTATGTTCAAAGGATTTGGTTGGGCGATAGGCGAGATGTCCGCTTGGTCTCGTACCAGAGGGACTTGGGGGTTTGGATGTTTCCTGGGGTGAGGAGGGTACGGTTTTTGTTGGCCATAGCGTTAAAGCTGAATGCTATCTTTGTACCTTTTTTTTTTTTTTTTTTTTTTTTTTTAATAATTTGTTTTTTTTTTTTTGGTGAAAAATAAAAAA
>Ga0307509_10007565_pt1 | contig 14145 bp, 12 predicted proteins | sample 10_EM_MG_FD_202245 | JGI IMG/M metagenome (GOLD analysis project Ga0307509, IMG submission 202245) | Populus trichocarpa ectomycorrhiza microbial communities from riparian zone in the Pacific Northwest, United States - 10_EM | ecosystem: Host-associated > Plants > Roots > Unclassified | place... | reverse complement strand
GTGGTGTCAGGATTCAGGGTGGAAACAAAGGCAAATCAGGACGCAACGTCGGATCGACGTGGCGTCCTAATTCGCGATTGACGTTCTGTGCGTCAGGTGCGTCAGACGCACAGGGCGCACAGGACGCTAGCTAGTTTTTTTGCTGATGCAAGATTCAAAAGGCGGTTGATCTCCATCTCCACTCTATGCCCTTATTCACAGCCTAGATTTTGGTACTAAGGTTAAATCAATTCACCTTTAAACCCTCCCTTGAAATACACAGGCAGAATTCAATGGCTCATTGATTTAACCTCCAGGATCTCTGCTCAAGTCATTCTTGTTGACTCAAGGCTAGCTTCGAGGACTTTTTTTTTTGTATACAACTTCCCGTTCGTGAATCAACTTCTATGAATCAGTTGACGTTGAAATACACATGAGCAAAGTTGAAGAAAGGTTGAGTAATCTGAGATTGTGGCTTGGGCTGACAGCGCAATCTCGCTTACCTTTTCTTCTTCCATCCTAGACTCATTTCCAGTTTAACCAAATAATGCGGTACTCGAGTACAAGTACTGGAGCACTAGCGCATATCTGGAAGACTCTGCCGAAATTCCAAGCTGGGAGGATTCACCAGATGAGGGCGCACAAGAGTTACCTTAATGCACACACGGATTGGTCGAACCAAGATAGGGATGTCACATGTGGTAGATGTGGGACAGAGCCTGAGACATTGGAACACGTTGTGAAGTGCCCCGCGCTGTCTAGTGCTAGATGGGGGTACCCGCCGGATTATTTTGACGTGGCTCCGACTTCGGAGACATGGAAGAGAGGGAAGAAGGGGCTGGCTCGTGTTAAGGGTTTGGTTTCTTATGTGATTGGCAACAGGATTAACTTTCCGGTGAGGGGGGGTTTTTTTCCTTTTACGCGCAATGCCGATTTGGCTTCATGATGTACTAAATTGTTTTCTACGATTGGTGTGAGGAGTGCTGTGATGTTTTATCATCTTATATTGTTACAGGGGGTGTTAAGTTTCTTTTGTTATTAGGGTTTTCAGGTCATACCTCAGGGTCGATACCATGGACTTTCCCGTTAGTTAGCTACAAATAAACCGAGGATTTAACAAAAAAAAAAAAAACAGCGCATATCTGGAAGCTTTGGCGCCAAGATTAGAGGACCTACGTCCAAATCGAGACAGCTCGGCGCCAAGGCGTCAGGATACGGCACTTCTGAAATGGGCAAGTAGAGAGCTTGGCGCGCAGGATTTTCTGCATAAAAGGCGCTTTTCGTGTTTCCTGAGTTAGATTTAGACCAGTGCAACCACACCACACCTTCCTCTTACCCCCACCATCCGAGAACGACAAATCAAACACGCCGCCACAAGCGCACCAACAACAAGGTGAGTCCGTTTAATGTCATTTTTTATTTTTATTATTTAATAGAGTGACGGCGCCCCGTGTATTAATTGAAGTTAGAAGTTGGAGTTTGGAACTCATGGCGAATATTTGAGAAGGAAGTATTCCTTACTTTTCTCAGGTGTTGCCTCGAGCATGGCGGCCAAGGCTTCGAACTTCTAACTTCTAACTTTGATTTATGCACGGGGGCGCCTTCACTCTAATATAATATATTAACGTACTAGTATAATCTGGCAAAAGTCGGATTGACACTACTGAGGATTTTCTTAAACTTGTCCAACCATCGCAGCCTCTATGCTTAAACTGTGGCGAATTCGCTGTCGACTCAGTTGCCTTAGTTTCGCCAATCTGACTTTTGCCAGATTAGACTATACAGTATCTATTGAAAGCTGACACTAAATCCACCGAAATAAAAAGTAGCCGACGATGTTCAGACTCGCCAAGTTGGCATTCAAGCCCACAAACCTCTACCGCTACACCACCCTCAAGCCTACTACGCAGGCAGGGCGGCCAACATGACTTCGGTGAGTTTCTGTAAAGGTTTAATATCCTCTAAACTATTCTAACTACATGTCCTTCGGCAGAAGAAGCCAGCCAACCCCAAGAAGCCAGCCAACCCCAAGAAGCCAGCCAACCTCAAGAAATCAACCAAAACCGAGTCCGAAGAGCCAACCAAACCCAATAAGCCGACCAAAGCCAACAAGCCAATATCCTATTCGAAGGTTACTATGCGACAGGCGGAGAAGAGGTTGGGTCTCAGGTTTAAGATTTGGAAGAAGTATTGCATTCCGATTGACAAGATGTTGAAGCAGGACGGCCCCAAGGGTGATGGTATCAGGGAGGAGATAGTGGAGAAGACGAAGCAAAAGGTTTATGACCATCTTATTGAGTATATAGAGAGTGAAGGGTATCCGATTGAATCTGATGAAGATTTCAAGGAGGCGAACGTGAATGACCTGGTGATATTTATAATCGCGCCTATCCTCGCAGCTTTTAGACGTGAGACTGGTCGTGAGATTTATTTACATAGAGAGAAAGATATAGTTTCTATAGACAAGAAGTTTCACGGATACGAAGCATTTGTAATGATGGACTTCATTGGGATGGAGGATGGAAAGCATGTTCTCGTTGTGGAAGCGAAAAAATCCTCAATTGGCCAAGCTAAGTGGCAATGTTTGCTAGCACTAAAGGATATGTTGGATAACAATCTCGGCGGTGTTGTCTATGGGTTTGTCACAGCAGGGGTCGAGTGGCAAATGATACGTTACGATGGCAAGGACTTTACTCAAACAGGTCCTTTCCAGGTGTTGTTTCGTACTATGGGGTACGAGAAAGAAGAATGGATGAAGAGGTACTCAGTTGTTGTGGATTGTATCCACATGGCATTGAGAGGGGGGGGATCTGGGGCCACGGGGTCGGGGTAAGGATTGTTTACAGAGTCGCGAGAGTAGCGGCCTCGTTTACCCTCTTGGCAGCGTTTTTTCCCGTCTGAGCGCCTCTGTTGGAATCAGTTGTGAACATTCATTCCAAGCTACATAGTACTATAGACCTCTGTTTGCTTTCACTATTTATCTTAAGATGACACTTTCTATTTCAGGCTACGTCTTGTATCGGGCATGATACATGCATGCTTCGGTATATTTGCTTCTATCCCTGTTTTTATGTAGCCACTCTCGCGACTCGAGAATCTCGCGACGCTGGAGGAGACGGTAGCATTTCTTCACTTTCCCGAGCGTTCCCCCATTGCTCTAATTTCGTCTTAGTCTTTTCTTTTTACTTTGCTTCTCTGTGCTTCTCGTCCCCCCCCCGACCCTCAAGTCTTGCTACTTTTTTTCCCATTCCTTTCCATCCCTGAGTACCTGGGTTTTTTCCCCTTCCCTTCCCTTCCCCGAGTACCTGTTTTTCCCCCCACTCCTTTGGTTCCCCGTGTACCTGTTTTTTTTCCCCTTTCCCCAACTTGCTGCAGATTTCTTCCGCCTTTCTTTTCATGTTACACATGTAATAGAAAAAAGCTTTTAAATAAAAATACTTTATACTACGGAGAGCCAGGAAGAAGTATGTGTAGTGGAGCCCTGTGAAATTCCTCGAAAATCATAGTGAAGCTATTATCTTAAACTAAGATGGCAATGAAGTTAAGTAGCTTTCCTAAGGTGCCGGAAAACCAAAACCTGAACCGGGATTTGCATGCTCTACGTTCTTCAAAATCAGCCCCATCACATACCGGTACTTGATAAAGACACAAAAACCACTACATGAAAGAGAAAGCTTGCAGGAATAGTGTAGTGGTTTTTAAATATCAGGGAGTCACTGAATAAAGATGATTTTGACGATTGAAAAAGCCCTTTTTTCGCTGGTAGACATTAAACTATGCAACATTTCAATGGTGTCTCAGGACTCCTTATGTGTAAAAACTGTTGTTGCACACAGTACTGCAGTGCAGTCATGGACAATTGCTGGTTGTCTTGGCTACCGGGTCGGTTGTATTTTGGCGTAAGAGCTGGTGTAGCTTTTGGTTTTCCCGTACTAATAATTTGACTGCAGCGTTCCTAGGTCTCCCGGATCTTGTTAACCTGGATGCCTTATTGTCCCATATGAACCTCAGCAAGTTCGAAATTTCTTTATCAAAACCAGACCTATTGTCCTGAATGACCCGCTTACCTCACATATCCATGTGATTTTGCCGTTTCAGGATACCTGGGTGCGACTATAATTGAGCATGTACCGGTATTTGATTCTTTGTACGGATATCTATCCCTCCAATGGTTGTCCCAGTACCAAATCTACGCCCTAGATCCCCTATTGTTAATATCACCAACCAAAGTCGAAAAACACCCCAAGATGGAATAGTGCCCCCTAGACGCGGTAGAGCTTGAGTGAGATGATAACGGTGCATATGATGAACCATTATTTGCAATTATGTTAACCTAGAGGAACACGGGTAAGCCTACTGTGGACTGATATGATGATTATTGCTCCACATTTCCCGATCCCCTATAATGGATCTAGCAAGTGAACAAGATTGCACCTCGCTATGAGAATCCTTAGGAAACCTCGCTAAATAATGGGCCCTCTCCCTCTTGGTATTTAACCCCTGCTCCTGTACGGACTATCTTCACTAAGGCACAAATCACTTGAAGGCCGAACCAGGATTCAAATAGCATGGAGTGGCAACAGCACCAAATTGCTGCACCTTACCGCACTTCACTCTGAGAGTTCATACAATAATAACCCTATGAGTCGACCAGGTAAGTTACCCAGCACTGTTACCTAAATTGGTATCCTACTGCTATTGCGAATATCTGGGAACTTGCTTCACACCCTCCCAAAATCTTCAAGTGTACTGTGTGGTACATTGAATAGGCTGCCCAATTTCTGACTTCTAGAAGAAAACCGCTGGTTTCTAGTGCTAAATCTCAGCTTTCATGCAGTGGTTTTATTTTTGTAAAATTCTGACCTCTTCTGTACCAATCTGGTTTCATGCGCTGGTCATTTTCCTGTACAATAAGAGGTTTTAATTTGCACTGTAGAAGAAAGTTCTTTCAAAACCATAGTGTGATGAACGAATAATCAAGAACTCTTGGCGTTTCTGATATAAGTTGGGTTATAGACGGCTCACCTGCTAGAGCTGCGTTCTTTTGTGGATATTTAGCAGAAAGGTATACTGGTGTCACAATAGCTCGGAAATTAAATGGGAATGATAAAAAAAAAACCGTCAAAAACAAATTCTACCTCGGAAAAATTATAGCTCTCGTCCTCTCTCCCTCTCGATATTTTCAGAGCCTCCTTTCATCTACTAAAATAGGAAACAAGCAGCAACGCTCCTCCCAATGAAACAAGCAGACAAGCAAAAGGACGTTCCAGCACGCTATGGCTTGCCTAATGTCTCTTCTGACAGTAGTAGTGTGGGCTATGGTGGGTTAATAGGGTAGTTTGGTAGTCGCATGGTGTTTTTTGCTGACTGAATCCCACAATGGTATTATTACATATCACAACAATAGTGTGGAGAGAGAAAGACAGAGACGCTGGAGTATATTGGTAGTAGGCCAAAATACAGGAATCATCATCATATATAGATAGCTTGGTGCGTAGAACTTTCTGCATAAAATGAGCTTTGGTGGTCCTTAGAGATTAGATAAGTTGCAATTATACCTTCCTCTTGAACGATCACTAAATAATATATTGTAAATTCTGGGCAAACTCTACCCGCAACTATTACATGTATCGTAGTCAGTATCCCACAGATAGCCGTCTATTCCCGTCCGGGGCTCTTGGCAGTCCCCCCACCGGGCCCCGCCGGGCCCCCGGACGGTTGGGAACACTGGGAGCCAGAGGAGGAGCCAGAGGAGGAGCCAGAGGAGGAGGATACGGGAGATAATAATAGTGAAGACGTGGTTTATGGTTTTGTCACAACGGGGGAAAGGTGGCAAATGATCCGGTACAATGGCAAGGACTTTAGTGAAACACGACCCTTTTGGGTGTTGTTTCCTAGTATGGGATATGAGAAAGAGCGAGCGATAGATGAAGGAGGCCTCAATCATTGTGGACTGTATTCACATGGCATTGAGAAGCGGGAGATTTGTAGCTAAATAATTGAAAGTGAGCATCTAGTAGTAGGGTTCTTCTAAGGAGAATCTATTTGCAGTCGCGGGTGCTTGTTTATCGGAGTTACTATTTTCAACAATGGACCATTTGAGCAGAGTGGAGGGATTCTGGTCTTCAGATGTAACTAGACCTTAGGGTTCCTAAAGGTAAAAGGGGGAGAAAATATTTGACACCGGGCGTGGTAGACGGCTAGGATACCAAGAAGTAATACAAACGAGAAGGAGAGGAGGAGGGCTAGAAAATGTGAATTGACAGTGAAGTTTAGTGGTGTGATAGCGTAAGACTGCAAGTGAGGGGGTTCGTCGGGCTCGGAGTATTTTCGTGAATGTCAAGACTTCCGGGGCCCTCCCTGGACTATCCAAGCCTATAAAGCTCGAAGACGTCATCGCACAAGACGCACAAGACCCTTCTCAGACTCCCAAGTTGTGATATTGAGTAAACCTTCGAGTCCTCCCCTGCCGGGTCGAACATATTCACGCTGCCCTCACAATCCCGATACACATCCCACATCTGCCCAACAGAATATTCATATGGGAGCTTACGGCCCCGTACTTAGTGTAGCGACCCTCTTGGGCCACTCGAATCTTCTAAAACCCCCTGCAATATTTGCATGATCTGGGAAACTCTCCCACGCTCCATGATCAAACCATATATATCCTTCAGTGTATCGCCTTGAGACCAAGTGGGTAACTAACATTGTTTGGTAAGTGGCTAGGCAGTGAAAGCCTGTGGGCTCACTAAAGGCTCCTAGAACTCTTTTTTGAATTGAATTGAATTGAATTGAATTGAAGAAAGAGGGCGTGTGAAGAAAGAGCTTAATTACTGTGGAGCGGGTAAGGGGAGAGAGTGAGGAAGATATTTAAGAAAGACAAAGTCAGTATAATATCCCGGCGCCGCAGCCCAGGAAAAGGCAGGCGAAACACAACCAAAAGGAAAGGAAAGGAAAGGAAAGGAAAACCTATCATAAGCAGAACACCTGAATAAGCGAAAACAACTGCACTGAGCTAACGCCTGTAGGCTCAAACTCAGATTCCGGAGGTCTCAAGGGGTGCCTTGCCAGCAAATTAAGCTAACAAATCTGAACTTTAAAACTAAAACAAAAAAAAAGATATACTTCAGGTACCATGATGCTCGCCAGAATCCACCTCCTTGTTCAACTTCTAGCTTAGCATTATGAGTGAATTATCCTAGATTTCTTCCAACGAGAGCATAAAGCTCGCGAGTGATGACCTGTGACCGCTCATTCTTGGCTTAGCAAGGGAGTTGAAGCCCGGGGAAACCAATGGGGAAGTTGCAGCACTTATACAATTTATATTTTAGGTTCAGTATTTGGGGGAGGAGGGAGGCGAAGGAGGAAAGGGTTAGTTGAGCAAACCATTTAGAGCGCGTTCATGCCGTCCACAGTCGCATAAGAAATGGGCAGGAATCCATGATGGGCCAATTGCAAAGCACAAGATTCCCAATCCAAACAACAGGGAATAAAATGGTCAATTCGGGGATGCATAACAGTACATTAAAACCATATAATATGCACTACCTTCCCATCAACCCAAGACAGAGCCAGACTTCACACAATAAACAAACGAAGGAGAAAAGTACAAAGAGGTAACCATAATGGGGCACGTTCCAGACGAAACAACAATGCAGAGACAAGAGGCTATCGTGACTAAATTCAAATCTCTGAAGTCTACCCAAGAGCGCTCGAGTAGATCGAGTAGGAACCATCGCCACTGCTCGCGATAGCCACCCCGCATCCCCGGTTATCCTCTCCCCACTCCCGCCCAATAAATCATCGAAACCCACAAGATAAAAGAACTTATTGCCCAGTGCCATCTCTAATAACAGCATTACTCCCTCACCCACCCACTCATCCCGGAATATCCTCCACATCCCCAGAGCAACCCCACCCCAAACTCAAGAGTGCACATCATCCGGCAACGCCCCATAATACGCTCCCTCCTGCTCATATCTCCTCCTCGGCCCATCCACGGGACCAATATCCTCCGCAATCGTATCCTCATACGTTGGTGGCGGAATATCATCTTCTGGAGATACACTGATAACATTGTTAGGTCTCGGACCTGGCCATGTGCCCCCTCCCCCATTCCTCCCTCCCCAGCCACCGCCCCCACCAGAGCTAGAGTGCGGCCGCGCAGGAGACGAAGGAGATATAGGTGACGACACTGGCGAGTTTTTCGTAGAATTGGAACCGCCGAAGGGTGCCGGTGGGACCTTAAGAGACTGGGCTGTTGGTGTTCTGGGGGGTAATGGTGGTACGGTCTCCTTTGTGGGCAAGGGGGGGAATGGCGGGGCTTTCGAATGGCGGGCCGTTTCGAGGAGTTTTTGGGGTGGTTTGATACCTGAGTAGACTTGGATTGGGAGGGTCAAAGGTACCATCTATTTCTCATTAGAACTCAACCGACAAGGAGTTTGTTGAGGGGAAGGTACTTCTATCGGCCCGACATACCCGTGAGATAACCCAAGGACAATTTCCAACTGGTAAGTCCTCCGGATATTACAAGTTCTGAAGCTTGGAGGGACGCTATCGGGCAGTGCAGCATTCGCCCAAAGCGCCTGGTCAGCTTCAACCTCCGCTCCGACAGGCTGGGAATCGTATCCGACGGGGCTCTGTAAGCCCGCCAGACTCAGGCAAGTGATTATCCGTTTGTCGGTTTTCCTAAGATCATGCGCTGTGATCTCTGTGAAAGCGAATAAGTGAATCTGCAAACTTCGAATAAACACTGGCGTTGTGTATGGCTCTAACTTGACCAGTATCACTCTCAAAGGTAGTTGGATATTGGGGACTATAATCGGAGGTGACGGAAGCCTGGCTTCGATCGAGAAGTGTACCGTCCTGGGTGGAGGACAGATCACTGGCTCTTGTTGACGGAAAGCACCAAAAAGACCACGCTTCTTGACAATTGGAGAGACATTGTAAATGAATTTATGCTGGCGCTCTGCGTAGATCTCGTTTGCAGTTGGCAGGTCTCGTGGAGGTTCAATCGGTAGAAAGACAAAAGGGTCAAACTAGCCCTGTCGGAATCTCGCTTTCCCATCCACGAAAACAGCTGATATAAACTCACTGCGCGTAGATCAATCCTATAGAATTTTGGCCTGTCATCTTTTCATCAGCCCTCCATTCCCCACTGCGAATCCACACACCACAAATTGGTTCACTGTACCAACCTAATAACGGTAACCTTCAAAAAATACCTAATCCAAGCCTCGTCATCTGGAATTCCACTCAGGCTAGGCGGTAGAGTTCCAGGAAGATGTCGTCTAGCATCCTTTGCATAGTCCACAGTCCCCTTATCAAAGCTCAACCGTTGCAAAAGATTACCGCTGCCTTGTCCCTCTATGCACTGGCTGTTAATTGGTATGCGAACCTTGAACGGATATTCGTACTGCCCGGGCTTGAGTGTATATCCCGAGTTCGTGGCGGAGGTGTTCTCTCTGATTTCAGGCGATGGGAAAACTGTTTGGACGAGGTACAGGAGCTGTTTAGATGCCATGCCATAACTCAATTAGCGCCACTTGCGAGAGGGGGAACGAGGAGAAAGGACCTCGGGTGACGCACCCTATGGATTTCAACCTCCGCACGCTTCGAGTTTTCGTCGTTTCTTGGAGGGGCTAGGCGGGTTCTAGATATTCCCTCCATCTTGACGGTGATCGCAGATATAGTCTCATCATTGGTGATGTTCATTACCACCTTTCGACGTCGCCATCGTCAGTCTCGCTCATTGGTGGCAGCAGTGGAAGAAGGACGATAGTCATACCCTCCCAGTGACATAGCCCAAACAGGTAAACAAACTCCCTCGATTATCAAGCTCTATCCTAACAGACATCTCAACCTAATACCAAGTGGCCCGGGGAATCACCGACGGACCGACCGACCGTCCAACTCAATCCCCAAGACGCAATTCGAAATTGAGAGTAAAAAAATATTGATAGGCTCTGACAGGCCATCGAAAAACATTGCTTCTGTATCGAGACCTATCGAAGATGACGTCAGAAGATATTGGATGAGGTGACGTTCACAGAATTGAATGAGAACGAATAAGCTGAACAGACCAATCCAACCACGAGACAGCAAAAACAACTCGTGAAGCATCTCTTCCACATTGCCGGGTATCGACACCATTGCTGACCCCAAAAGTCCCAATGCGCGTGTGGATAATGCCAAGAAAAGGAAGAAATAATATACCAGCCACCAGAGGGCTGGTTCTGGGGCAGAAATGGTTTGGGTGGAAATTAAAAACATTTTTTGCAATGAGAATGAAATAATGTGGATATATGGGGAAGAGAGGAAGAGAGATGGGGAGGAGGGGAGGAAGGTTTAAGTAGGAGGACTGGTGCTAATTCTGTGTTCCGCATGCTAAAGATGGTAAGAGAGACTCCAGAAACGGCTCCTGTAGATTCTGTTACAATGTGAATCTTGTGCTGCTTCAATTTACTGCTCCATTATTCTCTGATTACTCTAGATATTCTCCGTGCTATGTTGCTTAATATCGTAGGAGGAATGCATAGGAGTAAGCTACGTATGTATTCCTACACTAAGACGATTTCCTTATGTTTGCTTCCCTAAAGAGCGCCCCGCTTCTTCTCCCTTCCCACCTTCCTCCCTTTCAATTTCTTCTCCTTCTCCCCCCAAGGATCCTGAATAAAGTTCTTCTATTTCTTTTCTCACAATACCATTCGTTGCAGATTCACTAGCTATTAATAGTTTTCACGAGTGAGATACCATGATCCGCAAGACTGCAGGACTCAGAAGAATAAAACCCCCCCTCCCCCCAAAAAAAACCCCTCCTCTTTAATAATTTGGACACTGTCTCTTCTTAGCCGCTGTGGAAGAAAGCAGAAAAGTCCTAAGTCTCATAACCAAATGCTCAAGAAAGCATGGTATCTGGGAAGTAAGAGTGACAGCGAATAACAGAATCAGACTAGACATAAGAGTGATCTCTTAGCATTTTGGCCCCGAGCAGACCCACCACGAAAGGTAAGAAATCGCTATAGTACGACCTCATTGCCCGTAAGATGACAAAGTAGACCATTCCCGGATCCGCCCAGGCAACCCCAATGCCTACCCTCTCCCCTCTCTACTAGCCCGTTTTTAAAGTCTCCGGAATGGGGGCTCAGATAGATGATTCAGTTATGGAATAATGGTGGCACTAGTCATCTAGACTCAAAGGGTGTCACCCATTACCCCATAACCTAACCATGTACCTAAACCCCCATTCCGGAGACTTAAAAAAACTGCTAGTATAATGCTAGTGCTCGCTTTCGTCTTCCCAGAGTTAAACCAATCCAACGCAACCACTCCTTCCTCCCAACCATCAATCCAATCACCACAAGCGCGAACCAAACAAGGTGAGTCCGTTCAATGTCATATTAACGTATAATCTAGCAAAAGTCGGATTGACGCTACTGAGGATTTTCTCGAACCCGGCCAACCACTACAGCCTGTACGAAGGTACAGCGTGTAAGTTTTGTAGGTTCCACAAACGAGGACTGCCACCCTCATCCCCTGTGCAACCTATAAAACTTGCACGCTGTAGTATGCCTCCGTATGTTTAGACTGTGGCGGATTCGCTGTCGGCTCGGTTGCCTTAGTTTTTGCCAATCCTACTTTTGCCGGATTATATGCGGTATCTATTGAAGACTAACTTACTAAATTTACGACAAGTCAACAGAAACCGACCATGTTCAGACTCGCCACCAAGCTAGCACCCAGGCCGGCAAGCTTCTACCGGTACCTTCCTCAAGCCCACTATGCGTGCAGGGCAGTCAGCACTACTTCAGTAAGCTTCCCATAAGGGTTTAATACCCCGCAAACGGCTCTAACCATATGATATTCAGCAGAAGCCAACCAACCCGAATAAGTCATCCAACCCCGACTCCAAGGACCTATCCGACCCCGGAAAGCCAATTTCCTATTCAAAGGTCACCATGCAGCAGGCTGAGAAGAGGCTGGGCTTGCAGTTCCATCAATGGGAAAGGTCTTGCGTTCCGTTCAACAAAATGTTGGCACAGGATGGACTCAAGACTGAGAGTATCCATGGGGGTCAATTCCAAAAAATCAAGCAAAGGATCTATGACAAAATTGTCGAATATCTTGAAGCTGAAGGCTATCCCACCGAGTCAATCGATGATTTTAACGCAGCCAACGTCAATGACTTGGTTCTAGTTATAATTCTTCCGATACTTTCTGCCTTCAAAAGGGAGACGGGGCACAATATTTTCCTGGAAAGGGAGAAAGAGATTATTCCTGATGAATCAGTGGCCGATGGCCGTGGGGAATCTGTTGTGACTGACTATATCAGGGCTGGGGAGCGGAAGTATGTCTTTGTGGTTGAATCAATGAAGTCCTATAGTGGACCGGCAAAGAGGCAGTGTATGTTGGCATTGAAGGACATGGCAGAGAATTATGAGAATTCTGAAGGTGCGGTGTATGGTTTTGCGACTTGTGGGGTTGACTGGCAAATGATCCGGTATGATGGCAAGAACTTTACTCAGACAGACACCTTCCAGGTCTTGTTTCGTGGTATGGAAGATGAGAAAGAGAAATGGATGAAGGAGTTCTCAATTATTGTGGATTGTATTTACATGGTATTGAGAACCGGGAGATTTGTAGCTAAATAGTTGAAAGTGAGCATATCGTATGATAGGGCTCTTCTAAGGAGAATCTGTTTGCAGTAGCTGGCGGTTGTTTACAGGGATTAAAATGAATTCGGGAGATGCATAACAGTACATTAAAACCATATAATATGCACTACCTTCCCATCAACCCAAGACCTAGCGAGGCGTCACACAAGAAACAAACGAAGGAGGAAGGTATAAAGATGTAACCATAATGGGGCACGTTTCAGACGAAACAACAATGCAGAGACAAGAGGCTATCGTGACTAAATTCAAATCTCTGAAGTCTACCCAAGAGCGTTCGAGTAGATGGAGTAGGAACCATCGCCACTGCTCGCGATAGCCACCCCGCATCCCCGGTTATCCCCTTCCCACTCCCGCCCAATAAATCATCGAGACCCACAAGATAAAAAGAACTTATTGCCCAGTGCCTTCTCTAATAACAGCATTACTCCCTCACCCACCCACTCATCCCGGAATATCCTCCACATCCCCAGCGCAACCCCACCCCGAACTCAAGAATGCACATCATCCGGCAACGCCCCATAATACGCTCCCTCCTGCTCATATCTCCTCCTCGGCCCATCCACGGGACCAATATCCTCCGCAATCGTATCCTCATACGTCGGTGGCGGAATATCATCTTCTGGAGATACACTGATAACACTGCTAGGTCTCGGACCTGGCCATACGCCCCCTCCCCCATTCCCCCCTCCCCAGCCACCGCCCGGACCAGAGCTAGAGTGCGGCCGCGCAGGAGACGAAGGAGATATAGGTGACGACACTGGCGAGTTTTTCGTAGAATTGGAACCGCCGAAGGGTGCCGGTGGGACCTTAAGAGACTGGGCTGTTGGTGTTCTGGGGGGTAATGGTGGTACGGTCTCCTTTGTGGGCAAGGGGGGGAATGGCGGGGCTTTCGAATGGCGGGCCGTTTCGAGGAGTTTTTGGGGTGGTTTGATACCTGAGTAGACTTGGATTGGGAGGGTCAAAGGTACCATCTATTTCTCATTAGAACTCAACCGACAAGGAGTTTGTTGAGGGGAAGGTACTTCTATCGGCCCGACATACCCGTGAGATAACCCAAGGACAATTTCCAACTGGTAAGTCCTCCGGATATTACAAGTTCTGAAGCTTGGAGGGACGCTATCGGGCAGTGCAGCATTCGCCCAAAGCGCCTGGTCAGCTTCAACCTCCGCTCCGACAGGCTGGGAATCGTATCCGACGGGGCTCTGTAAGCCCGCCAGACTCAGGCAAGTGATTATCCGTTTGTCGGTTTTCCTAAGATCATGCGCTGTGATCTCTGTGAAAGCGAATAAGTGAATCTGCAAACTTCGAATAAACACTGGCGTTGTGTATGGCTCTAACTTGACCAGTATCACTCTCAAAGGTAGTTGGATATTGGGGACTATAATCGGAGGTGACGGAAGCCTGGCTTCGATCGAGAAGTGTACCGTCCTGGGTGGAGGACAGATCACTGGCTCTTGTTGACGGAAAGCACCAAAAAGACCACGCTTCTTGA
>Ga0307509_10007564_pt1 | contig 14146 bp, 18 predicted proteins | sample 10_EM_MG_FD_202245 | JGI IMG/M metagenome (GOLD analysis project Ga0307509, IMG submission 202245) | Populus trichocarpa ectomycorrhiza microbial communities from riparian zone in the Pacific Northwest, United States - 10_EM | ecosystem: Host-associated > Plants > Roots > Unclassified | place... | reverse complement strand
CCAGAAACCATATTATTGTGCACACCGCTACCTTGAACTGACTTGCCAACCCACACTCTCCGCTGGATCCCGGGATAGCTCTTGTTCACCAGTAGTCACAGCCTTCGTCCAGCCAATACAACTTGGGTGGTTCACTGACGCGGTATATCGACTCCCCCACAAACTCCTTCAACATTTCCACCCCTTCGACCAGATCGGCTTCCGGCTCTTCCTCGAAAACGATGGTCACCTGCCCAAGTGGTTGGGCATGTTCTTTCCTTGCCTTTGCGGATTGAATAAGAGCGGAGAAATCCAAATCTTCCCATCCAACAAAGAGTGTAAGTCTCTGTAGCCCGGGAAGGAGAACCACACCATCCGCTTCCATCCCGAGCGCAGAGAAAAACCGCTCCGTTCTGCAGCCGACAAGAGTCAGGTCCTCCACCTTCGGCGGCACTTTGAATGCGCTACGAATTTCTGCGGCAGTTGGGTCCAAGAATCTACGGGCAGAGCCAATGTAAGACGTGGATTTGTGCACAACCCAGAGCTCCCTAATCTCCAAGACAGAAATTGGGGAGAACGAGGTGAAAAATTGTGCATCGAAAGTCCCACGAATCCTCCTGAAGCCCCAGAACCTTAGATTCCCATTTGGTCCCGAGAGAACACATGAATTCGGCATTGCCACCACTTTCGTGATTCCTTTTGTCACAGGGAGATGATCGATGGAGGATGGGTGGATTCGTGTGACGCGGGGATCATAGTGATCAACTTCATCGCCTGTGGATTCCCCCTTCAGCATCGCCTCCGTGCATGTTGGGAGGGAGAGGTGATCGAGGAGACCGGAGAGGCAGGTCTTATGGCTGAACCTGAGTTCCTTCAAAGCAGCGAGGCAAACCCGTTCGCTGGGAGGAACGGTGGGTGGTGCGGGCATGGAAGCGATGCAAATCTGGATGAATTCGAGTGAAGGGTGCCGTCGAAAGAAGGATGTTAGATCCTGAACAGACACGTTGGTTCCTTCCACGAAACGAAACCGCATGAGGGAGGGGAAGTTGAGATCACGGAGATCCGCGCGAATGTACTCCAATGAGAGACTAGTGAGTTTTGGAATTTGACCTCCGAAAATGGCGCTAGGGAGTGTAATGGACCTATTGGTGGGGTAGGTGTTAACCATGATCTCGAGATGTTTCAACTCAGGTGCTGGTTTTGCAAATTGCCCCAACATGAGCTTAAGGCATTGAGAGTGGGAGTCTACCTCCAACCGCCGGAGGCGATGGGTGTTGCGGAGTGTGGTGGAAAGGAAGGGCTCTATGCCATCCGCCGCCCTGACGTATTGGTAGACGTCGAGGAGTTGGTTCCCGGACCTGGCAAGGAAACACTCTGCTTGTTTTGACTGGGAGGTGGAGAAGTCGATATGGGTCCAAAGGCTCGGGGTGGAGAGCAGTACATTCCTCCACGACTGACAGACGTGTGTCATTACGACGAGAGGTATATTCATGGGGAATACATCACAGTCCTCTTCCTCACATCCGAAAAAGTGGGGAATGAGGGTGAAGATGTCCCTTGGCAGTCGGTTTATGGGGTGCAGAATGGACTCGAGAGAACGGAGCTTCGGCAATAATCTCGTTTCCAGCGCGCTTCCCATCGCAGTGATCTGCGAACACAACTATAAATCGTGGACATGCAGGATGAGCGGTTGATTCTGACACACCTCTGCAAACGTTGGGCCGTTGTACTCGTTGCCTCTAGTTACCCCATCCAGCCTCAGTTCGGCATCAGGTACAGTGTCTCGGAGCCTTGGTCTACGCGCACCTAGCACGGTCGATGTGTGCATCCAGCTGTCTTTCCAGGAGATGAAGGAGTTGAGGCGCAGAATGGGAATCGGTAGGGCCAGCACCGCTTGAGGGATATGTCCGGAGGGCGCTCTCGGAATCCATGCGTGGTTCGTGGTGAAGGTACAGGCTGAACCGGAATCTCCTGAGTCTGACTCGACAAGGAGCAGCCCCGAGATCAATTACGTACAACTCTGCCACGACGAGATGTCAAATCCCCGCCTCCGAGTAGAACTGCTGGATTACATCGTCCACCTCCTCCACGACGCTCGACACGCACTCGGGAATTGCTGCCTCGTCTCTAAATCATGGATACCCCGTACCCGAAAGCACCTTTTCGCCAGCATCGAGTTCCGCACCGAAGCAGACCTGGAATCGTGGAAGGAGACATTTCCAGATCCTTCAACCTCTCCTGCTCGATACACCACAATTCTGGATATCGGATGCTCTCATGTCATCACAGCTGCAGATGCGGAAGCGGGTGGTTGGATCAGAGGTTTTTCTCGTGTCGTACACTTGGAAGTAGGCGGTCATGGAGCGAGCATTGATGAGTCGAAGATATCCCTCCTCCCACTCCACGGACTCTCACCCGCCATCAGGTCTCTCCGCATCTATCCCATTGACCCGCCCCCGCAGGCTCTCAACCTCGCCCTTTCATTCCCTATTATTGAGGACTTGACTGTGGATCACTACTTCGCACCGTTTGGTGGCGACGGCGACGGGTCCGATGGGCTGTCGACTGTCATCCAGCCTTCAAACTCACCTATTTTCACTGGGTCCCTGAAGCTTTCCCAGGTGGGGGTGAGACGCACCGCCCGTCGACTGACGTCCCTACCTGGCGGTATCCACTTTCGGAAGCTCTCTTTGACGCATTTCCACGGGGGGGATCTGCCACTGGTAACCGAGTTGGTGGAGGGATTTTCCCATACCCTCGAGTCCCTCGATGTTGCTGGAAGCTCAGGCTGTACGTCCGCTTGGTATTCGCGTCCGTACCAACTGCTTACTTTCATCTCAGGCAAGCCGTGGTCGGGTTCCCTCGACCTCTCTGGGACGACAAAACTCAGAGATGTGACTTTTCGACTCGATTCACTGAGCGTCGAGTGGGTCATGGCGGCACTCCAAACCATCAAACCAAAGCCTCGAGATCTTCGACAAATCGCGATTTACATGCCTCGCTACTTGGCCCCCGCCGATCCTTGTGCCAACATCAGGCAATCCATTGGGGAAGCATCTTTCGGGCAGTGGTTAGACCTCGATCACCTCCTGGTTGAACTCTGGGAATCCCATTCAGTTCACTCGGTGGCCTCGTGCGTAACGCGGAAGGGCAAAAGGTGCGACGAGAGGGGTTTTATTGGGAGTTTGTTGCCGGAGATAACGAGGAGGGGGGTAATTCACCCGACTGAATAATTATGTGAGTGTGGCAGCTGTGGTTGTTTTCGGCTGTTAACCTGCATCCCTAGCTGTACCCGTAGAGAAGCCGGAGCCGCCGTTGAGACGTTCCATGGGGTCGACTGCCTCTCCGCCACAGGGGTTGGGATAATTCGCTTCGTATACAATACAATCCAGCTTTCTTGTCCAAAAGTGGGGTCACCGTCGAGGCCAGGTGATCTTTCCGACCCAAAGGTACCTCGTGAGCGTGGCTGAGTTTGGTCTGGGCGGTGGTCGAGGGATGGTGTTTAACACACACGAGTCCACAAAGGACACACGTTTAGGGGTGGTCCTCAGGTGCGCCATCGATGGAGGCCCGTGCGAGAGGGTGTGGGTGGAGATGTCGCTCACGGTTTGGGACCGTGTTGGACTCGGGCTGTGGGTTGGGGGATAAGGTCACGAAAACTACGTAGAGGTTGTCAAGTGGCATGCGCTGATTGAACCCCGTGTATTATTGGACTACAATCCTTTTGTGCGACCCTGCGGAAACGCGACGCGCTCCTTTGCAGATCGGCGGGCAATGTAGAAAGGGCAGGTTTCGCAACAAATGGATAGAGGAAAGGTACAACTGAAACTGGCAAAATTAACGATGCCTAGGGAAATACGGCCGCGAAGGGTGCACCAACTCACGTCCATTTAGGTAGGTCATCGTAGTCTTCGCCCATCCAGAACATCTTGGGAGCTGCACCGACGCGGCATATCGACTCCCCCACAAACTCCCTCAACAATTCCATCCCTTCGACAGAATCAGCTTCCAGCTCCTCGAAAACGACAGCCACTTCCCCAAGTGGCCGGGAATGCTCCTTCCTTGTCTTCGCACATTGGATGAGAGCTGGGACATCCGATTCCCGCCGTCCAAAGAAGACCGTTAGCCTCCGTAATCTGGGAAGGGGAACACGATCGTCCATCGTTGTCGCAAGCGCCGAGAAAAACGGCTCCGGTTTACAGCTGACAATGGTCAGGTCCTCCACCTGTAAAAAATCCCGCGTCAAAGCTCCCACGAACTCCGGAACACCTGAACCTGAGATTCCCATTCGGCCCTGAGAGAATACACGAATATGGCATTGCCACCGCTTTCGTGATTCCGCTCGTCACGGAGAGGTGGTCGATTGAGGATGGGTGGATTCGCGCAGCACGTTTGTTGTACCAATTAAATTCCTCACCTGTGAACTCTCCCACCAGCATCACTTCTGTGCACGATGGGAGGGCGAGGTGATTGATAAGGCCGGCGGTGCAGGTTCCATAGCCAAGTCTAAGCTCCTTCAAGGCGGCGAGGCAAACCCGGTTACTGAGAGGAGCGATGGGTGATTCGCGTATGGCGGGGAGGTGAATTTCCACGAATTCGAGTGAAGGGCACCGCCGAAAGAAGGACGTTAGATCTTGAACAGATACGTCGACTTCCGTTGTGAATATAAACCGCGTGAGTGAGGGGATGTTGAGATCACGAAGATCCGTGAGAAGCCAACTCAACGAGAGAGTGGCGAGTTTCGGGAATTGACCTCCGAAAATGGTGCCGGGTAGTTCCACCTCCTCTACTGTGAAACCGACATCTTCCCTACAACGGTTATCATTCAAGATCTCGAGGTGTTTCAGCTCTGGTGCTGGTTTCGTGAGTTGTCCCAACACGTCTTTGAGGTGCTCGTGGTAGCAGACCATCTTCAGCCAGCGGAGGCGATAGATGTTGTGGAGTGTGACGGGAAGGAAGGGCTCTATGTGGTCCGCCATATCGACGTGTTGATAGATGTCGAGGAGTTGATTCTCGGACCTGGCAAGAAAACCCTCTGCTTGTTTAGACCTCAAGGTGGAGAAGTCGATATGGGTCCAAAGGCTTGGGGTGGAGAGTAGCACGTCCCTCCACGACCGACAGACGTGTGTCATCGTGACGAGTGGTTTGTTCATGGGGAATTTATCGCGGCTCCCCTTTTCGCTCGTAAAAAAGCAGGGGATGTGGATAAAGATGTCCTTCGGCAGTCGGTTTACGGGGTGCGGAACCAGCTTGGGGGAAAGAATCTTCGGCAACACTCCCGTTTCTAACGCGTTTTGCATTGAGGTGACCTACAAAACAACTATAAGTCGCGGATGCACGGAGTGAGTTCCACGGTTTTGGCATACCTTCGAAACAGTTTGACCATTGTACTCGTTATCTCTGGTTTCGGCATCAGTTCAGTATCAGGTGCAGTGCCCAAAACCTCAGTGTACGCGTACCTAGCACGGTTAGTGCGTGTACTGGTATGCTGGTGTGCAAAACGGTCGAGGTAAGTGGGCACTTACCATCTTGTCTCGATGTCGGAAATCGCCGGTGGTGGACAATCTGATTTCTCTCGGACACGCTGCGTCCCTTTCATTCCGCCCCATTACCAAGTCCTTGCAGATTCCTATATTCAGCGTTGGTCAATAATCAACGTTCAATATTATGTTTAACATCCATTCCCATCGCTTCACCCAGCGTCAACTCCTTCCGATCTCGGTCCGAGTCGAAGTCCGTAGTTTTTGAGGCAAGGAACCAGGCGGGATCAGACGCCACAGAGGCTGCACGATGCGCATTGCGCACATATCCATTCACATGGCTCGTCGCGAGGGCTACTTTAAATCAACTTCAATACCCCGCGCCTTGTCCCAGATCGCAAGGCAGTTCTCGATCACCATATTCACAATCTTCACCCAACCAAAACAGATCAAGGGCCCCAGTCCCCCCCACGAACTCCCAAAATGATTCCATTCCTTCGACCAAGTCAACTCCTGGCTCCGTCTCGAAAATAACGGTGACCTCCCCAAGTGGTCGCTCCCTCCCTGCCTTTGCGCATCGGACAAGAGTCGAGATGTCCAAATCTCCGCACCCAATAGAGGGAGGAGACTATCTCCAGGCATTGGAGGCGATAGGCGTTGCGGAGTGTAGTGGCAAGGAAGGGCTCCGTGTCATCCGTGGTCTTGAATAATTGAAAGGTCTCTGTGGGTTGCTCCCCGGACCTGACGAGGAAGCCTTCCGCTTGTTTGGACTTGGGGGGTGGAGAAGTCGATATGTGTCCGAAGGTTCAGGTTGGATTACAGCGCGCTCCTCCACAACCGACAGACGGGTGTCATGGTGAGAAGAGGTTTGTTCATAGGGAACGCATCGTAGCCCCCCTTCGTTCGCAAAGAAGCGGGGGATGAGGATGACCTCCGGTAGTCGTTCTACGGGTCGCAGAATTGGCTTGGGAACCGGGGTGATCTGTAAGCACAACCGTAAGTCATGAATGTAGCAGGTGGGGGTGGATTGAGGTATACCTCCTCAACGTCAACCGTTGGGTCGTTGTACTCGTCGTGTCTAGTCACCCCATTCAGCGTCATGTGCGGCGCCCCAGAGTATAGTCTACGCGTACCTGGTATCATTGACGCGTGAATCCAACTGTCATTCCACATACCACTTTGCCCGGACAATGCGTCTTGCCTGTATCGAAGGGGTGCCCATGATCCTGCTGTGCTGTGGGCGAGAGGAGGGATTCTGCGGAGCGGGAGCGCCGTGGGTCGCCACAGGAGTCTTGGGGGCTGGCACAACGATTTTACGGTTTTGCTGACGTCGCCACGGGGATGTTCCTTCCTTGCGTACCGTAATACTACTGGAGAGAGTTAAATTGTGCTACGAAGGAAGGAGAGTTCGAATCCCACCTCTGGGAGTTGGAACAGTCCCACCCGCCCGGGTTCGTCGCGTCTCGAACTTGACCCCATCACGACGGCCACCATTTCAGTTGTGAGCCCAGGTTCCGTGTTGGCAGCTACCGTTCGAGCCAGATACGCCATGAGGTTGAGGGGCAGAAATGAGTCGGTAGTGTAGCCTTGGTACGAGGGTCCTGAAAGCGTGGCGGAACGCGAAGTAGATCCCGTCATCCCCATGGCGGAAGCAATTGACGGTCTTGATCGAGAACGGACTGCGACATGCTCGGAAGTGAACGTGAACGTACCCCAGGGGATCCATAACTTGAAGACGATGGGGAGGGGTGGTCAGGTCAGGGAAAGGTTGCGTGGCAAGCGGATGCAGTGGAGGGGGTTGCGAACGGCGTGCGGGTTGCTGTGGAACTTCCATTTCATCCGCACAACCGAAGATCATGGGGTCGCGCCCCCGCCCGTTCGCTAATTCGAACTTCCGTGCGATCCTCAACCAGCCAACAACAGGCTCTTGTCGGCCTCTATACCCGCAACTCCCCCATCCCCCGTTCTTGCGGACAACGACGGCGACGAAGGCCAAGTCCTAGCGACGTCCTGGTGACGATCCCACACACCCTACAACACCCTCACCCTCATGCTGTTCTTCTCCTTCCAGCCGGAATAGAATGGAGAGCTTTCGTTCGTTGCGCGACAGTTGGAAGGCCGCCCAACACTCTGCGCGGATAGACAGTCTGATTGAGGAGGACACCAAGGAACTGGGGAGGACGCATCACATCCTGCTTCTAGGCACGTAGGCCCTCTCCCTCCGTTCTCCGCCACCTAACCTTGGTGACTTAGGCCTGAGTGGATCCGGCAAATCGACCATCCTCAAACAAATCCGCATGGCTTACCAGGACGGCTCCTCTTACGACGCAAAGGTGTCACACCGCGAGGCCATATACTCCAACCTCCTCGAGAGCGCCCAAGCGGTAGCCACCGCATTGCACAGATTCGGGGTTACGCCTGCCGATCCCTCCAATGTGGTAAGTTCTCCGGATCATGGCACCTTCGTGTTGACTTTCAATCCCGTTCCGTGTAGCAAACATTGGAACTCTTGCTGGAACACGATCTCGATGCGGAGTTGCAATCGCCGACGTGTCCATTCCCCTTTACCTTCCCGAGCCAACTTATGGAGGCTATACAACGTCTCTGGCAAGATCAAGCAGTCTCAGAATTCGCAGACAATCACTGGTCACAGCTCCACCTTACGGACCACGCGGCCTAGTGAGTACCAAGAGCTACGGCCGCCACCGAGCCTCGTCTCATCAACCCTCCAGTTTCTTCACTGAAGCACGACGGATAGCCTCCGCCAACTACATTCCCACCGAAACGGATATTCTGTGGTGTAAGCAGCAAAGTACGGGGATTGTCGAAGTGAGGTTCAGTGTTCCCCCATACACGTGAGCTGATATTACTTAGAGTTTCCGCTGGCCAGCTACTAATCGTCTCTAGTATAAATATCACCGAGGTGGGCGGTCAACGGGGGGAACGCAAGAAATGGATACATTGCTTTGAACGCGTCACCGTCATCGTCTACTGTGCCGCACTAAGTGACTATGATCAGGCTTTGACCGAAGACAACAACAAGGTGTGTCGGGCCCATACATCCCCCCTCATTACGACCTCACACGGCGGGCCCGCTTTCCAGAACCGGATGGCTGAATCTCTCATCCTTTTCGATGCGATCGTCAACTCGCGGTGGTTTCTCAGGACGTCTGTTGTTTTGTTGTTGAATAAGGTCGATATCTTCCGGCACAAGCTACGTAATGTGAGTAATAGGTGGTGTTTATCTCACTCCTCCCCCGGGCTAACGAATCCCAAGGTACCACTGGAACAGTACTTCTCAGAGTACACGGGCGGGCCGAACGCAGATAAGGCCTCCAAGTATATCTTGTGGCGTTTTACACAGGCGAATAGGGCAAAACTCACCATGTATCCCCAGTCAGTGTCTTTCTCAGCCCTTTGATTCGCAAGTTCTCATCGCCGATTACAGCATCACACAAAGCACAGACACGTCAAACACCCGGCTCATTATCGCTGCAATCTCCAACACGATATGCCGTAATCGGCTCGAGGACACGGGTATTTTATGACCCCTCGCACAATCAGACATCACACACTCCTCTGCACTTCGTCTGTTTCTTTCGTCCTCGTTGCGTTAGCTTTAGTCGCCCTTCCCATCCATCCCTTTGCTACGGAACCTGCCGTTTTTGCGTTGCCGCGGGAAACATTGACGTTTCATTAACTGACTAGCGAACGAAGACTTGTACGCAAGTAGAGTACGATATTTGTGTTAGCCTACGTTGCGCGAAATGTTCTGGTACAATATTGCACAGGCTACAGAGTGCAAACTAATGTGATCTGCTCGACGACGTCTACGTAAATGGCGTGGCCACATCCCTCAGAGCCACGTCACTACCGGAACACTCCCACCCTCCCGGGTTTATCGCGTCTCAGACTTGACCCCATCATGACGGCCACCGTTTCAGTTGTGAACCCAGGTTCCGTGTTGGCAGTTATCGTTTGAGCCGGATACCCATGAAGCCGGGGGGCAGAAATGATAGGAAAGACCGTGGTGTTCGATGGTGCAGTTGGGGTACGAGGGTCATGAAAGCGTGTTGGAACGCAACGCAGATCCCGGCGGCGGAAGCAATTCCCGGTCGTGATCGAGAACAGGCACCGACATGCTCGGAAATGAGCGTGAACGTACCCCAGGAGATCCGTAGCTTGAGTACGATGGGGAGAGGTGGTCAGATCAGGAGGAGTTTGCGTGGGAAGCGGATGCCGTGGAGGGGGGTTGAAAACAGCGTCGTGTGGAACTTCCATTTCATCTGCACCACCGAAGATCATGGGGCTATCCTCCGGATCCGAGGAATCTGATGAGGCACAGCATTCGTGTCGCGCTCCCGCCAGGCGCTAACAGGCTCCTGCTGGCCTCTCTACCCACGACTCCCCCATCCCCCCATTCTTGCTGTCGACGACAACGACGAAGGCCAGGTCCTAACGACGTCCTGGTGACGATCCCACACACCCACACCCTCATGCTGTTCTTCTCCTTGCAGTCGGAACAGAATGGAGAAATTTCGTTCATTGCGCGACAGTTGGAAGGCCGCCCGACGCTCTGCCCGGATAGACGATCTGATTGAAGGGGAGGCCAAGGAACTGGAGAAAACGCATAACGTTCTGCTCCTAGGCGCGCACGCTCTCTCCCTCCGTTCTCCGACACCTAACCTTGGTGGCTTAGGCCTGAGCGGATCCGGCAAATCGACCATCCTCAAACAGATCCGCATCGCTTACCAGGGCGGCTTCTCTCACGACGCAAGGATGACATACCGCGAAGCCATATACTCCAACCTCCTAGAGAGCGCCCAAGCAGCAGCAGCAGCATTGCACAGATTCGGGGTGGCGCCTGCCGATCCCTCTAATGTGGTAAGTTCTTCTCCGGGTCGTGGTACCTTGGTGTTGACTTTCAATCCCGTTCCGTGTAGCAAACACTGGAACTCTTGCTGGAACACGATCTCGATGCGGGGTTGCTTTCGCCAACGTGTCCGTTCCTCTTTACCTTCCCGAGTCAACTTATGGAGGCTATACACCGTCTCCGGCAAGACCAAGCAGTCTCAGAATTCGCACGCACTCACTGGTCACAGTTCCACGTTATAGACAACGCGGCCTAGTGAGTATTAAGAGCTACGGCCGCCAGCCTCGTCTCATCAGTCCTCTAGTCTCCTTACTGAAGCGCAACGGATAGCCTCCGCCAACTACGTTCCCACCGAAACGGATATTCTGTGGTGTAAGCAGCAAAGTACGGGGATCGTCGAAACGACGTTCAGTGCTCCCCCACGCACGTGAGCTGATATTACTTGGAGTTTCCGCTGGCCGGCTGCTTATAACCTCTAGGATACATGTCACCGAGCTTGGTTGTCAACGGGGCGAACGCAGGAAATGGATACATTGCTTTGAACGCATTGCCGTCATCGTCTTCTGTTCCCCCCTAAGCGACTACGATCAGACTTTGGCCGAGGACATCAACCAGGTGTGTCAGGCCCATACATCCCTCCTTATTATGACCTTACACGGCAGGTCCGCAATCCAGAACCGGATGGCTGAATCTCTAGTCCTTTTCGAAGGGATCGTGAACTCACGGTGGTTTCTCAGGACGTCTGTTGTTTTGTTCTTGAATAAGATCGACATATTCCAGCGCAAGCTACGCAATGCGAGTAACTGGCGCCGTTTCCTTTCACTTTTCCCGCGGGCTGATCGGTCCTAAGGTACCACTGGAACAGCACTTCCAAGACTACACAGGCGGGCCGGATCCGGCTAAGGCCGCCAAGTACGTCTTGTCGCGGTTTATGCAGGCGAATAGGGCGAATGTCTCCATGTATCCCCAGTAAGTGTCATCGTCGACCCTTCGGTCGCAAGTTCTCATCGCCGATTACAGCCTCACACAGGTCACAGATACGTCAAACATCCGATTCATGATCTCTGCAGTCTTCGACACAATATGTCGTCGTGAGCTCCAGGACTCGGGCCTTTTATGAACCCATGAACAATCAGACATACACTCCTCTACACTTTGTCTTTTTATTTCGTTTTCGTTGCATTAACTTTAGTCGCCCTTCCCATCCATCCCTTTGCTATGGAACATGCTTGTTCTGCGGTACCGCGGAGAACCCTGACGTTTCATTCGCTGACCAGCGAAGGCAGACTTGTACGCAAGTAGAGTACGATATTTATGTTAGCTTATGTCGCGCGAAATGTTCTGGTGCAATATTATATAGGTTACAGTGTGCAAACTAATGCGATCTGCTCGACAACGTCTACGTAACTCTCGTGACCATGTCCCTCAGAGCCGTGAACCCAGGACGGCCCAGCCCGTAAGCCACGTCTCTACCATCCGCCTTCTCGGATGACCCCCCGTCAGAGAATCCAATCCTACGCTCCCTGAGTTCTCCGTCTATCTACCCCCCGACCAGGTCGATTATGCGCCCTCCCGTCGTCTCTGGCAACAAACACCCCAGGCAGTCGCTTGCGTCCTCATTCCTCAGCAGTACGTAGTACTGGATCTTCGGACGGATCGAGTGGGACTGCCAGAGTTGGACGAGGAGGCGGTCAAGTCCCGACCATTGCCCAAAGAGACGTTCTCCAATGATTTCCCTTACGTCTGCGCCGACGGCGGCAAGGCTGAAATACACGTGGATAGAGATTCGTCGCAGATCGAGATGCTCGGGTGTGATGGTTCGGAGTGCCGTGACGATCCAGTCGACCCACCACGAGTTGACCCGAAAAGATACATCTTTCAGCCTCATCGTCCTCGAGAGGTCGATCGAAGCTGACTTTGAATCGACTGGAAACGGAAATGAGTTATCGCGGGGATCGAGATGCCGAACTAACGTACCAAGGATTCCATCACAACCAATATCGAGAGATTCGAGGCTATGAGAACACTCCCCCACCAACGCAGCCGCCAACAAAAGATCTTTGGGAAGGCATGTCAAAGACAGCTCCCGGAAGTGGATACCGCCCGATAGGGACAACAACCAATGCCCGAGATGTTCCAACCCTCCCTCCTGAAGTGCGAGGGACCCGGTAAAAGCGGGTGAGCTTGAGGGCTGGGCGGTTGCCGACAGCTCATCGGAACCATCGCCGTTGTCGGTAAACTCTGTGTCATAACTGACCATAACCAAGTCCTCGAGAAGAGGGAATGAAAGGATGAGGTTGAAAATCCCTGAGGATGAGGAGATGGTGGAACCGAGGCGGAGGGTTTTCATGACAGGTGAAAATCCATGGAATGGGACAAGAGAGATCGCCGGCCCGCCGGGGGGGCGTCTGACTTCCAACTGCCCGACCTGTGAAAAAGCTCTGATCCAACCACCCTCTTCCGCATCTGCAGCCGTGACGGCGTGGAGGCAAACAATTAATAGAGTTTTGGCGTAACGTGCGGGAGAGGTCGAAGGATCCGGAAACTTCCTCTTCCACGATTTCAGTTTCTTCACGGTGTTGAACCTGATGTCGGCGAAAAGGTGTTTTCGGGTGCGCGGGATCCACGATTTGGAGATGAGGCAGCAATTCCTAAGCACACTTTCTCTCTGGTGCGAGAGATCAACGATGAGGTCCAGTAGTTCTGGTGGAAGGCGTGGGCGTGACATCGTGGTTCACGTCCAGAAAAAAAAATATCCGCTTTGACGCCGGACTTGGGTCATGCTTCGGTCCGCCGACACAATCTGATTACTCCTCGATGTGTCCTTTGCGGGCTCGTGTGTTGTGCAGCATCTTCGACCACCGCCCGGGCCAAACTGAGTCACGCCCACAAGATATCCTTGCGTTGGAAAGACCGATATTCGCATATTATTCAATCAGGTCAATTATCTCTCTCCTCGTTATCTCCGGCAACAAACTCCCAATACAATCCTCCCCGTCCCACCTTTCATCACCCGGCATTGTGCGCACGACCATTGGGCGGATTGAACGGGATTCCCAGAATTGGACCAGGAGGCGGTCAAGGTCCAACCACTGCCCGGGAATCCGTTCTCCAGCGGTCTGTATGACATAGGAACCAACGTCGGTCAAGTAGTGAGGCACATGAATTGCGATTTGTCGAAGATCTCGGGATTTGGGTGTGATGGTTTGGAGTGTCGCGGTGATCCACTCTACCCTGCGCGAATTGAGCCGAAAGGTCACATCCTTGAGTTTTGACGCTCCCGAGAGGTCAATGGAAACTGGGCCCAGGGTGGCTGGAGGCCGAAGTCAGTCATCTGTATGGACGCAAATACCAAACCGACATACTACCCAAGTCGCAATCAACGTCGAGGGACTCGAGGGTATGGGAACATCCCTTCACCAACCCTTTTATCATTGACAGATCTTCCTGGTGGAACTGCGTCAAATAGAGCTTCCGAAAGTGAATACCGCCAGGCAGGGACACCAGCCGACGGGCGGTCCGTTTCACCCCTCCCCGAGACAGCTTCAAGGAACCAGTGAACACGGGTGAGTTCACAGGGCAGACATCGCCTGACGCTCCATCGGAGCAATCGCCGTAGCTGGGGTATGGTCCGAAGAACGAGCTCACGGTCAGGTCCTCAAGAAGAGGGAAGGAAAGGGCGAGGTCGAGAACCCGTGGGGGTGGGAGGTCAATGAAATACGTTCGGAGAGATATGACGGTGGGCGAGAGTCCGTAGAATGGGATGAAAGATATCTTCGACTCGTCTCCAGAATCAAGTTTATTGCCCACTGCC
>Ga0307509_10007563_pt1 | contig 14146 bp, 10 predicted proteins | sample 10_EM_MG_FD_202245 | JGI IMG/M metagenome (GOLD analysis project Ga0307509, IMG submission 202245) | Populus trichocarpa ectomycorrhiza microbial communities from riparian zone in the Pacific Northwest, United States - 10_EM | ecosystem: Host-associated > Plants > Roots > Unclassified | place... | reverse complement strand
CCTGGAGACTGAGTCATTAGCCCAAGATAGGTTTAGTTTGGAAAGCTGAGAAGATCAAACAAGGCCAAAGCACTCAGGCTATACCATGTTAGGAAAGTACTAATCCATCTCAAGAAACTTTGTCTCTGAACCCCGAGATTTGCGACCTAACCGAGACTCTACCACCTCTTCCTGAGATGGCGAATCGTAAAAGTTTTTACGGTAGTATTCGTATTACCGTAAAAACTGGAATAATTGGCCCCCGCGCTAGTATGTTGACATAAGGTTTGGGCGCACGGAAAGTCCCTATTTTAAAAGGAAATTGGTGTCTCAACACTGAAAGCTGGGGTTCACTTCTCTGAGTCTGAACACTATGATAGCTCTTCATATGACGGCGGTGATTGGAGTGGCGAAGTACTTGTAGAAAGAGGAATAAATGTATGAACCTTGGCGAGACATACCTCAAATCAACATACAAGGTTAGGGATAAACTAGTGGCACGGAGTAGGGGTATCGATGTTGATTTTGGTCAAAATTAGTGGTATCATACACAGCAACCAGCTCGTCCAGAAATGCAAACCTTCCATTGCCTAACGTGATCCTAGAGGGAATTGTTTTTTTAATTGAGGTATTCAACAAGAGGCCAGGTACCTGTCTATTAATTATATCTTGGTAAAACTGATCAAGGCAGGAGGAAGTAGAGGTCCCATCAGGGTCGTGTTTCTTATGTGTACCATTACTACTAGCATTTAGTTATGCAGCCTACCATTATTTTATCCCTGACCCTTGTATCATACCCAGGTAGCCTCTCTGCATACAACCCTCCTCGTATGCTAACCAAAGCCTCCTTCATCCCCCGTCTAAGAGTCCCTCTACCCGCAGGTTGGCAATAGAAAATCCGCCCGTTATTAGGAAACTTAACCCATCCGTGCTTCCTATGCCCTAAACCTCTAACTTATGTTTTGGTAGCGACCGCTGATCGGCAAACGACGGACGACGAAACTGCGATTTGCACGACGGCGAAACGAAACGCCAAGATTAAAGCAACACTAAAGACAGATCGCCAACACATAACCTGACGAGGGGAACTTCACTTCTATTCAACTGCTCGCCCATGCCCACAACCCTTAGTTCTCGATACTCTACTAACCAAACTAACTAGTGGTAAATATAGGAGTATCGTATAAATAAAACAACAACGACATCCTCCTATTCTTCCATCCTTCGATCGATCGCGACACAAGTCAGTTTGGCGGGAGGGAAAGGGAGACACGGGTGGGAGAAAATGATCATATAATACTAACAATGGAAAAGACAAACGTCAGAAACAAAACTTCTTCACGCTCCGTAGCCTCCGCGCATCCGACACTCTCCCGTAACATACTCTTTCAGAGTCGCATTCTTCCCGGCACCCCACCGATCCCAAACGCATATCCGAAGGGTTTGTCAGAACGATAACGGAATAGGCTGCACGCATGCCGAGCATTCTGGAACAGCGCCAAAGACCCCCACTTTCCTCCTTCCTCCCAGCGAACGTATCGATCTAGAGCACATATCCGAAGCCTTCGTTTAATCGATAAAAGAAACCTCGCGGAACACGATATGCCGTACGCGATATGCCGAGCATACCGATCATCAAATAATTCCAACACTATGGAAGGGACACTATTACCCGGCATCAGACCATAGTTGCGAGATACCCTTTTCAGTATTATACCTTACAGCTCTAATACGGTACTATAACATAGCCGATTGTTCGAACACTCATGTCCCGGACATGACGAGATTTTCCCTACCTAGTTGTGGAGAGTATGTGGGTTCGTGGGGCCCGATCTGGAGATTGTGCACGGTGCCCGGGGGAGGGAGAAAGGGAGGAAAATCCCGGTGGGCAAGAGGAGATCACGGTAGAATGGAATATGTTTCCAAACTGGCCCGTACGCCGATATTGCAATGTTGTGGGCCGTTCAATCACCCATGACAAGTCGGGGTACGATACCGATGCTCGTGGAGTGGAAGCTAGCCTGCCGCTCGACAGACTCCACACTTTGCTAACCATCCTTGATGAGCAGGACTGAGAAAGTGTGGACAACCTCCCAATCTCACCCTGGGCCTACCCCACGAGGAAGTGGTCTGAAAGCATAACCCCCATTAAACCGTGCCCATGATTGGCACCAATCACCGCCATGTTTGTTAGCTAACAGCTAGCTCTCTGGTGCCTCTTCACGTGTGTTAGGGGCTACTCGCACTTCGGATTTTTATTATCATTCTCTATTTGTATCTAAGCAGTCTCCACAAGGGAATTAGGGAAGAAACGAATGAACAATAAATGTACGAGATGGACTGCTAAAACAATAAAAGTAAATAAGAGTGAGATTCCGGGGGGCGCCAGCCCATATCAATATCCATACAACAGAAATAGCCCGCAGCCAAGTTAAACAAGGCGGTGTTGCGAACTAAAGAAGGAGATAAGGACAAAGAGAGGAGGATGAACGAAGTGACTAGGGCAGGCATGTTTAAGGAGCTGTTGTGGTTCTCGCGGAAATGTCGAATGGGTAGTCCGTACTCAAAAGCGCTATAGTAAGAAAGCTGATGTCTCCCGGCCTTAGGCCGTGTTGGGCATGCCAGGCACTACGGTAGGAGGTGTGCCGGCAGTGGCGCTATCCACTGCCGGAGTGGTGCCTAGCTGCCATCATCTAGTTTGCCAAAGTTGTCTTAATCTGAGCGCGAGCGCGGCTATAGATATCACAGTCACGTGGATCTGATAAGAAAAATTCGGTAGACTTTCCGGCTGCAGCCCGCCTAGATAAGGCAGGCGGGTGTCATATCCCTCGCTCGTAGCATTTCCACCACTCCGCTGTGACCATTCCTAAAAGCACAATGGAGTGCTATATTTAATTTGCTGGGGTCTAGGTCATCCCGGGCGAGTAGCATTTTCACTGCTCCCTCGCGCCCATCTTCAGCAGCACCCGCGAGGGGTGTTCGGCCGTACTTATCTAGTTTGTCCGGGTCAACATCGTTCCGCCCGAGTAGTATTTTCATCACCCTCTCACGCCCATCCGCAGCAGCCTGCCAGAGAGGTGTTCGGCCGTTGATATCTGGTGCGTCAGGGTCAACATCATTCCGCCTGAGTAGTACTTTCATTACTCTCTCGTGCCCGTGATAAGCCGCACTCCAGAGAGGTGTTCGGTCGTAGATGCCCCGTTTGTCAGGGCCAACCTCGCCCCGTTTGAGTAGTATTTCCACTACCCCTTCGTGCCCCTTCTGAGCGGCGTGATGGAGTGGCGTTCCACCGTCGTCATCTGGTTTGTCGGGAGCGACGTCACCCCGCCCCAGTAGTATTTGTGCTGTTCCATCGCGCCCATTCTCAGCAGCACCCGAGAGCGGTGTTCGGCCGTAGTTATCTGGTAAATCAGGGTAAACATCGTCCCGCCCGAGTAGTATTTTCACCACTCTCTCACGGCCGTCCGCAGCAGCAGCCCAGAGCGGTGTTCGGCCGTTGATATCCGGTGCGTCAGGGTTGACATCGTTCCGCCCGAGCAGGATTTTCAACACTGTCTCGTGTCCATAAGATGCTGCACTCCAGAGAGGCGTTCGGTTCTGGATGCTCGCTTTCTCGGGGTCGACGTCGTCCCGTCTGAGTAGTATTTCCACTACCCTTTCGTGTCCTTTCTGAGCAGCATGATGGAGTGGTGTTACCCCGTCTTCGTCTGGTATGTCGGGATTGACCTCGCCCCGCCCAAGTAGCATTTGTGTTACTCCCTCGCGCCCATTCTCAGCAGCAACCGAGAGAGGTGTTCGGCCGTAGTTATCTGGAAAATCAGGGTCAACATCGTCCCGCCCGAGTAGTATTCCCGACACTCTCTGCTGACCATGTGCAGCAGCAGCCCAAAGCGGTGTTTGGCCGTCAATATCACGTGTATCAGGCTTGACGTCCTTCCGACTGAGTAAGGTTTTCAACACTCCCTCATGTCCGTAATAAGCCGCGCTCCAGAGCGGCGTTCGCTCGCGGTTACCCTGTTTGTCAGGGTCGACGTCGTCCCGTCCGAGTAGTATTTCCACCACTTCCTCGTGTCCATTCGAGGCAGCCCACACTAGAGGTGTATTTCTTGTGCAGTCTGTTTGGTTGATATCACAACCTTCTGCTTCTACCAAGCCAGCTACAATCTCAGCAATCCCAAAGAACGACGCAGAGTGTAAACCACTGAACCCGGAACATCTATCGATACTACGAAAGCAGGACCTCCATTTTCCCGCATCCAGGAGGAGTCTCGTGGATATGTGGTTGTTGTAATCGTCAAACAGCTCCAGCGCAAGCCGTTTCGCACAATTCGATAGATCTATTTTTGCGTGCGTTCCCCAATAGAGAGACGAATACTCCAGAAAAGGTGTGCCTGAATATCGAGAAGAATATCTGAGAGAGGACCTGCCATGGAGGTTACCAGAGGGGCCGGTGGAAAGAGCCTTGACCTGGTGGGAATTTAAATAACTCAGGCAGGTCTCTGCCATTGTCGCGTGAGGTCTATCGAAAAGCTCAGGATGAGCCCGGAGGTACTCTCGCAGAGTAAAGTGAATTAACCGGACCGTGGAAGTCCCCTTGTCTACGGAAACAAATCCTTGACAAGAGGTTAGCAATGTCCCTATCGAGGGGGCATTGTCGCCATCGAGATCCGCCGACCCGATTTCGACTCCGAGGGCGTGACACAATTCGTCGACCTTTAAGGGCCGCTCCGAGTGAGAGATCCACATCAATGCGGTCATGCCGAGCTTCGATTTCTCCCCTTCCTGTGCCTTTACCCGGCCCAACATCTCATTACAGCCACCGCCCAACCCCAATCCGTTGGTCATTCCATTGAGTTTTTGCCGTCTGCGAGGTATCGTAGTTTCCTGCAGGATCGCATCGGTACTCAGCGAGGCTAGCAGGAATCTATATATGAATCTGTTAGTCGATAACTCGATCCTCTCCGATCCTTTTGCTCCTACCTACATTTCTGAGATATCCTTTGGAATTTTCCTCAGGATATCTGCTTTAAGACTATTGTCCATCGCGTCTGGCGTTGTGTCTTCGTCTAGTCTGCTGTGAAGATAGCTAACTATATCATCTCTCCGTGGATTGATGCGCATAGCCGTTACCCTCCCGGAAAGACGTCTCCCGACCTCAGCCTCGATGTGCGATCGCCCTGTCACGAATATCCGCGTGCCCGGAGAGCTTTGTATAATTTGGTTGAGCGAATCAAGGATCTTGACTCGATCTCGCGCCACACATTCATCTAGTGCATCGATAAATATGAACGTGCGCTTGGTGGAAGCGGTATTCTGGAGCATCTTTACAATAGCGGCAAGCTGGGGTCCCCGTCCACCAAATACCGGTTTCTGATCTTCATATGCTTCGACTATTTCTTCGGGGATCCCTTCTAGCCCACTCACAACTTGTTTGAGCAGGGCCCCCAGCACGCTCACGGATGACTGCTCTTTTCGGGCGGCGAAGTCGAAATAAAAACATGCAATCGCGGCCCCCTGCCCTCTAGCCTGATCCCCTAGGCTGTCTGCCACTAATGAGCTAGCATCACAGCCCGTTAGCATTTGGCCTTCTTCTATTCGTCGAGATTCGTCCTTCTTACCTAATAAAAGTCTTTCCAACCCAGGGATCTCCGTAGCAAAATAAAACCGCGTTATCAGACCCACTTCCCTCACTACCGGCGTACCAGTTCCTAAACTCCTCGGTCTCCAGGACCCATCCCCCTACATTTTCCACCCGGCTCTCTTGAATTTCCTTGTGCCGTAGCTTAGGCTCTAGCGGCGATAGCCAAGCCAAAATTTGTGGTCGGTCATCGGTAACAGTACTAGTATAGCGGCTCCACATACCGCTAAAGGGGCTGGTATTATTGGAGTCGATAATGTTAAGAGGGTGATGCTCAGACATCTTCGCTATTCGAAAAGTAGTAGAGCATTGATGATTGAGTACCGTAGGTCGGTTGATGGGGGTGCTAAGGAGATGAAGAAAAGCGGGGCCTTTGTGGAGCTTGGTATTTAGATACATACAGCCCGGTTAATCCCAGCAAGGCTTAGTCAACCACACTCCGGCTGTGTTTACTGCATCGGTTACAAGCAATGCCACACCCCTTTAGGTTAAGTGCTACCCGCGGCGAGAATAGTCCTCAGACAACCGGTGCAATCATAATGCGACCACACGCAACCATCCCAATACCACAGCGACTTAAATCGATGCCACAGTCAAAACGAAAGGGCTTATTGCCAGTTGCCAGATCCCATGCTCCTAGAGAGAGAGGGGGGGTCAAATACCATAATCTACTAGCAAAATTCAGACTAGAGCTAAAGCGAAACAAGGGCAACCGAGCCTACAGGAGGGCGCGAAGGCGAATTCGCCACAGTTTAAACATATAGACCACGGTGGTTGGACAGGTTTAAGAAAATCCTCAGTAACGTCAATCTGACTTTTTCCAGATTATACGGTATATAGGCCTCAGTATTAATTGTCATTATAGCTGTAGTTGCGATCGTAATAGCTATGATGGTTCTCATGGTAGTTGGGTTTTGCGGGGGATCGTAGTTGCGCCCGTTAGTTATCGAAGGCTTATATGCTGCGGTGGTGCACAAATCCTTGGCTACCGTAAAAACCGAAATAATTGGGCATGGCGCTAGGACGTCCAGAATTGCCCCTTTTGATTAGGGGGACAAAACACACTGCGAAGATTCTCTTTCAGCCCTCACCTGAGACAGCAGACCTTACCAGGAGAGGCAACTCCAACGTCCTAGCGTGATGCCCAATTATTTCGGTCTTTACGGTATGACGGGCGAACACCGGCCTGGCTTGGAATCTTCACATTTATCTTAAAAAAGTACCAAGCCCTATGGGTGAACCAGCCGAAACCCTTCATATCCAACTTAAATCATGGCACCATATTCCTCCGCCTCGTGATTCGCCAGATTTTGTGAGGCTAAGCACTGCACTTCCCAATACTCTCCAAGGCTGCCAAGCACTGTTCAGCGCCACAGAGTACGATACGCTTGCAACAGCCAGGATCACCTTTCTCATAGCATTCTGAAACCCCCTTTCCCTTCCTAGGGCAGACTACCGTAGTAGATTCATCAAGACTAGGTGTTGCTTGGCGGTTAACCTAAGCAGTGATTCAAGGAATATTTCGAAAACCCTTCTATCGCTAACTAACCGCGACAACGGAACAAATATCCTGTGAACAAGCCTTGAAATGGAGGGCATAACTTAATAATTGATATCCTACTATCGTACAATTACTCGTATCATACTGAACCAAGAAATAAAAATAAAAATAGGTTAATTCCACCCTACCCCGGGCAATTGCCTCCAAGTCGGTAACCACCCTTGCCACTCTTCCCTGCTATCGAGAAGGTAACAATTATCACTCTTTCTTAGTCTTTCCCCTTAACTTTATGCTGTCGCAGGCCGTCACCCGTCTACTTGCTACCGAGAGTGATCTCTGAGTTGGGATATTGTAGCGTACTACACTACACAATCAAATATAGTACTATAGCATTCCTTAACCCCATCCAACACCGTCAGCTAGACGAGTTTAGCACATAAAAAAAGAGCCACTCTAATCGGCAAAGTTAATGCGGCTAGGGGGGTAGGGTACTATTTACCCACGACATAGAGACGAGGAAAAGAAGTCCTGAGCTTCCCCTATAATACAAGCCCAACCCCCGGAACCGAGGATGAATATTGTGTACCGAACCCCCCCCTCCCCCAGTAGCACCCTCTTCACCCCACCCTGCTTGTATGCTAGCCGAGCCTAATCCCCGAATCTTATTTAAAAAATCATGTATTCCGCACGTTGTCAACAGAAAACCTGCTCGATAACGAAACCTGATATATCAGCTCTGTTTATGCAGCAGGATCCTATGGCAAGAGATACTATCACCCAGCATCGGATTTTATAGTTGCGAGATACCGCTTTTCGGTATTATACCTTACAGCTTATAATCTAAGGTATGGTGTAAATCCTATACGGTACTGAAACGTAGCATATTATTCGAGCACTCCTCTCCCGGATATGACAATATTTTCCCTACCGGGCTGGGGAGATTATATGGGTTCTCGGCACTCGAGCCAGGCATTGTGCACAATGCCCGGAGGAAGGGAATAAAATCCCGGTAGGCAAGAAGAGATAACTTTTAGAGGTAGTTCGACAGCAACGGCAAAACGGGACGAGTGACGAGCTGTGAAACCAAACCAAACGCCGAGCAACTCACAGAGAAAGCCATCGCACACTCGGTTTCGGGGTTTCGGGGAAAACCCCTCCACGAACAACAACCGCAGACTCAATAACTAACTAAGGGCGATTACAGGACTATATATCAATCACAAAGACATAATATCCATCCATGAGCCACTGTGCTACTCCGTGTGAGGCTGTCTCCCTTTCCCCCGTCATGATTCCCGGGCTGACAAAAGGAAAACAAACTCTCCCACTACCATCGGACTTCCGGCTCTCTCACACACTGGCCTTACCGCGCTTCGGCTTTTCTCCCGGCTTTCCCGAAAGCTGCGCGATCCCAAACCTATTGCTCATTCATGCATTCGAAATGCTTTCCACAAACACGCCCGAAGCCGAAACATATGCCCGAATCCTCAGCGCATTTCCGAACCACAAACAAGCGCGGTCCCATAAGCTTTCCGAAGAACCAAGGAAGTATTATGAGAGTATGGCGAGTAGCATTATTTCCAACAATCACGGTAGAATGGAATATGCTTTCAAACTAGCACGTACGCCGATATTTCATGGTGGTGTGGGCCGTTCAACCACTCATGACAAGTCGGAGTACGATACCGATGCCCGTGGAGTGGACCGGTCGAAAGACTCAACACTTTATTAACTCCGCTTAACGAACAGGACTGAAAAGTGTGGGCAACCTCCCAATCTCACCTCCGAGCCCTGGGCCTACCCCGCGAGGAAGCGATCTGCAAGCATGACCTCCATTAAACTGTACCCATGTTTGGCACCAATCACCGGCATGCTTTTTAGCTAATGGCTAGATCTCGGATCCCTTTTCACGTGCATTAGAAGTTACCTGCAACTTCGGATTATTTCTCTATTCTCGATTTGTATCTAAGCAGCCTCCACGTCCACATTTCAGAGGGATAAGGAGAAAGGGATTAGAAAGAAAAAACAAGTGAACAACAAAGGTGCGAGATGGACCACGAAAACAATAAAAAGTAAATATGAGTGAAATTCCGGGGAACACTAGCCTATATCAATATCAATACAATAGAAATAGCCCGCAGCCAACCTCAAAGTCTGGATTATGAGGAGAAATCAGGAAATCTAAATTCGATAACGAACGAGAGTGCGCGCAGACTTTTCGACGTGGAGGTGACAGACCTATACACCTCCATCGCAAGTGATTTCCTGGGGTTAAAGGGAAAATATCTCATCGAAGCGTTCGTGGCATGTCTACTCTGAAGGGAAAGAAGAGAAAAGACGGCAATTAAACAAGGCGGTGTTGGAAACTGAAGAAGGAAACAGTGACAGGACGAGAAGGGGAAGGAGTGGCAAATAGGTAATCCGGACGCGAAAGCGGTAGAGAGGATGATGCCTCCGAACCCCAGGCCGTGCCGGGTGTGTCAGACATTGGGAGGCGTAGTGACGGTATCTAGTTTGTTAGGATTGAAGCCGTCCGCGTAGTATTTCCACCACTCCTTTGTGACCATTCTTAGTAGCATAATCGAGTGGCGTTCGGCCATCGTTACTTGGCTTGTCGGGGTCGACGTTATCCTGCCCGAGTAATATTTTGACTACTGCCTCGCGCCCATTCGCGGCAGCACGCAGGAACGGTGTGGTGCTGTACTTATCTAATCGGTTAGGGTCGACATCGGCCCGCCCGAGGAGTATTTTGACTACCCCCTCGCGCCCATCTTGAGCAGCCTGCCAGAGCGGTGATCGGTCGTTGATATCCGGTGCGTCAGGGTTGACATCGTTCCGTCTGAGAAGAGCTTTCACCACTCCCTCGCGCTCATAATAAGCCGCAACCCAGAGAGGCGTTCGGTCGTAGATACCCCGTTTCTCAGGGTCAACGTCGTCTCGTCTCAGCAGTATTTCCACTACCCCCTCGTGTCCCTCCTGAGCAGCATGATAGAGTGGTGTTGCGCCGTCTTTATCTGGTTTGTTGGGATTGACGTCGCCCCGCCCAAGTAGTATTTGCGTTACCCCCTCGCGCCCATTCTCAGCAGCAACCGAGAGCGGTGTTCGGCTATACTTATCTAGTATGTCGGGATCGACATCGTACCGTCCGAGTAGTATTTTCGCCACTCCCTCGCGCCCATGGATAGCCGCACCCCAGAGCGGTGTTCGGCCATTGATATCTAGTGCGTCGGGGGTAACATTTTTGTGTCTGAGTAGTGCTTTCAACACCCCCTCGTGCCCATAATAAGCTGCACTCCAGAGAGGTGTTCGGTCGTAGATACCCCGTTTCTCGGGGTCAACGTCATCCCGTGTGAGTAGTATTTCCACTACCCCCTCGTGTCCCCTCGCAGCAGCATGATGGAGTGGTGTTGTGCCGTCCTCATCTGGTTTGTCGGGATTGACGTCGTCCCGCCCAAGCAGTATTTGTACCACCCCCTCGCGCCCATTCTCGGCAGCACCTGAGAGCGGCGTCCGGCCGTATTTATCTGGTATTTCGGGATCAACATCGTCCCGTCCGAGTAGTAATTTCACCACTCTCTCGCGCCCATCTGCAGCAGCGCCCCAGAGCGGTGTTCGGCCGTTGACATCTTGTGCGTCGGGATAGACATCCTTCCGCCTAAGTAGGGTTTTCAACACTCCCTCGTGTCCATAACTGGCTGCATTCCATAGAGGTGTTCGGTTATAGATACCCCGTTTCTCGGGGTCAACGTCGTCCCGTCTGAGCAGTATTTCCACTATCTTCTCGTGTCCGTTCGCAGCAGCATAATGGAGTGGTGTTCCGCCGTCGTTATCTGGTTTGTCGGGATTGACGTCGCCCCGCTTGAGCAATAATTTCACTACCCCCTCGCGCCCATTCTCAGCAGCACCCGAGAGCGGTGTCCTGCCGGACTTATCTGATCTGTCGGGGCTAACGTCCTTCCGCCCGAGTAGTATTTTCACAGCTCCCTCGCGTCCATCTTCAGCAGCACCCCAGAGTGGTGTTCGGCCGCTGATATCCGGTGCGTCGGAGTTGACACCCTTGTGTCCGAGTAGGATATTCAACACTCTCTCATGTCCGTAATAAGCTGCGCTCCACAGCGGTGTTCGCTCGCGGGTACCCCGTTTGTCCGGGACAATGCCGCCCCGCCCGAGTAGTATTTTCACCACCTCCTCGTACCCATTCGAAGCAGCCCACACCAGGGGTGTATTACCTGTGCAGTCTGTTTGGTTGATATCACAACCTTTCACTTCTACCAAGCTAGTTACCATCTCAACAATCCCGAAGAAGGATGCACAGTGTAAGCCACTGAACCCAGAATATTTATCGATACCAGGAAAGCAAAACCTCCATTTTCCCGCATTCAAGAGGAGTTCTGTAGATACGTGGCCGTTGTAATCCTTGAACAACTTCAGCGCGAGCTGTTTCGCGCAATCCGATAGATCTCGTTTTGCGTGCGTCCCCCAATAAAGAGATGAATACTCCAGGAGGGGTGTGCTTGAACACAGAGAAGAATGTCTGAGAAAGGGTCTGCCACGGAGATTACCCGGGGGGCTGGTCGAAAGAGCCTTGACCTTATGGGAATTTAGATAACTTAGGCAAGTCTCTGCTATTGTCGCGTGAGGTCTATCGAAAAGCTCAGGATGAGCCCGGAGGTGCTCTCGCAGAGTAGAGTGAATTAACCTGACCGTGGAAGTATCCTTGTCTACGGAAACAAATCCCTGGCAACAGGTTAGCAATGTCCCTATCGAGGGAGCATTGCCGCCGTCGAGATCCGCCGATCCGATTTCGACTCCGAGGGCGTGACACAGTTCGTCAACCTTCAAGGGCCGCTCCGAGTGAGAGATCCACATCAATGCGGTCATGCCGAGCCTCGATATCTCCCCTTCCTGTGCCTTTACCCGGCCCAACATCTCACTACAGGCACCACCCAACCCCAATCCGTTGGCCATTGCATTGAGCTTTTGCCGTCTGCGAGGTATCGTGGTTTCCTGCAGGATCGCATCGGTACCCAGCGAGGCTAGCAGGAATCTAGATGTGAATCTGTTAGTCGATAACTTGAGGGGTCCTCTCCGATCCTTTTGCTTCTACCTACATTTCTGAAATATCCTTTGGAATTTTCTTCAGGATATCTGTTTTAAGACTATTGTCCATCGCGTCTGGCGTTATGTCTTCGTCTAGTCTGCTGTGAATATAACTAACTATATCATCTCTCCGTGGAGTGATGCGAATAGCCGTTACCCTCCCGGAAAGACGCCTCCCGACCTCAGCCTCGATGTGCGATCGCCCTGTCACGAATATCCGCGTGCCTGGAGAGCTTTGTACGATTTGGTTGAGCGAATCAAGGATCTTGACTCGATCTCGCGCCACACATTCATCTAATGCGTCGATAAGTATGAACGTGCGCTTGGTGGAAACGGTATTCTGCAGCATCTTTACAATAGCGGCAAGCTGGGGTCCCCGTCCACCAACTACCAGCCTCTGATCTTCATATGCTTCGACTATTTCTTCGGGAATCTCTTCTAGCCCACTCACAACTTGTTTGAGCAGGGCACCCAGCATACTCACGGATGACTGCTCTTTTCGGGCCGCGAAGTCGAAATAAAAACATGCAATCGCGGCCCCTTGCCCTCTGGCCTGATCCCCCAAGTTGTCTACCACTAACGAGCTATCATAGCATTACGGCTTGTTAGCATTTGACCTCCTTCCATTCGCCGAGATTCGTCCTTCTTACCTAATAAAAGTCTTTCCAACCCAGGGATCTCCGTAGCAAAATAAAACCGCGTTATCAGATCCACTTCCCTCACTACCGGCGTACCAGCTTCTAAACTCCTCGGTCTCCAGGACCCATCCCCCTACATTTTCCACCCGGCTCTCTTGAATTTCCTTGTGCCGTATCCTAGGCTCTAGCGGTGATAGCCAGGCCAAAATTTGCGGTCGGTCATCGGTAACAGTACTAGTACAGCGGCTCCACATACCGCTGAAAGGGCTGGTATTATTGGAGTCGATAATGTTAAGAGGGTGATTCTCAGACATCTTCGCTATTCGAAAAGTAGTAGAGGATTGATGATTGAGTACCGTAGGTCGGTTGATGGGGGTGCTGGGAGATGAAGAAAAGCGGGGCTTTTGTGGAACCCGATAGATACATACAAGTATCATACCCCCGGTTTCTAGAGGGATCCAGCACAGAAACCTAATCCCTGCGGAAAACGTCGTAACCACAGCAACAGCAATAAATTAGGAAAGGCGCAATACCAAGCCCTCACACTTGGCATTTTCTTCAAGGATCGTGAACACCCCTACCACCACACACCTGTGGGTGGTAGGGATAGTCGATATCCTTGCAACTTGCAAGAAATGCAAAGATGTAAACAATGGCCAAGGCAAAATCTAGACGAACAATGAGTATGCCGGCTACCATTTCTGTACACAATCCTTGAATACAAGAACAATTTAAGGTAGGCTATATCTCGGGCTGGTGCCTCCTTGTTCTTCGGGCCATCTTGGCATTCTATCTCAGTGCTGGAACTCGAAAATTTCCTCAGGTTCACAGCATGTCGGTCCTCTCATGCTTGGCGTTTTTGGCAGGGATAATATTTCCTGCTGGATCCCTCTAATCCAAGCAAGGTTTAGTCAATAGGGGGATTTAGCTGGTTCGGCTAAGACGGAGCTAGGGTAACTGGAGTGGAATAGTGGCCCAGAGCATTCAGGTGGATTTAGCAACCAGGTCCATTTGCGTCATTGGGGTGAGGATCGCACCACAGAACTTGAACCTCCTCTGCGAACACTGGCATACAATACTTCTCAAAGCTGATAGTATGAATAGCAATAAGAAAAGTATCTTAGTTGCTGCCAATTTTCCAAAGCCAGGCGAGTATATTAAGAGTAACTAGGTGGAAAACAAGAAGGAAATAAATAAGAGAACCCAAGAAGAACAACGCCAAAGGAAATCCTGCACCGAACTTGATATCCTGCAATGATCCATCAGTTTGCTGTCGGAAGTGTTGGAGAA
>Ga0307509_10007562_pt1 | contig 14146 bp, 7 predicted proteins | sample 10_EM_MG_FD_202245 | JGI IMG/M metagenome (GOLD analysis project Ga0307509, IMG submission 202245) | Populus trichocarpa ectomycorrhiza microbial communities from riparian zone in the Pacific Northwest, United States - 10_EM | ecosystem: Host-associated > Plants > Roots > Unclassified | place... | reverse complement strand
ACTCCCTAGGAGTGCCTAACGGCTCAACGCAAGTAACAGCTCAACACAAGAAAAACAGGCGATACCGGAACCCCACCACCCTTCCCACAACCGTGTATTCCCAACAAGTCCTTTTGAGAGAAGAAAACCAAATCATGGCTGCCAAAGCATCCATGGCAGACAGGTTTAAATTTTGAAAGTTAACTAAGTGTAAAAAAAAGACAGAAAAGTGTATACAAGAGATCAATAATTGACTGTTCTCACTCTCCTAAGCAGTCTACCGGGCGTTCCTTCTATTGTGTCTAATCCTCTAGCCTGCCAGAGCGGGGTGTGAAGGTGACTGTTTGTGAACGCTTAAGAATAAAGCCAGAAATCTCACGAAAGAGAAGTGTCTGATGCTTATGCTTTTTGCCTTTCTCCTTAACTGCTTTTCTCATGTCTTTTGAGATTTCTCTCCACTGTTTTTTTATCTTATTCTCCTCCGCCTTTCTTGCACTATCCAGCATTCTTTGAGCCTTCTCAAGGATCTTATCTTGACTATCCTTCTCCTTTTGCAGCACCATAGCTCTAGCCTCATGCGCGTAGAGAACCCCACCCTTTTGTATTGAACGTCTTGAGCGATTTTGTCTTACTGCGCGGGCAAGCTGGGCGGCTTTTGTATTTTCGAGATCGGAGAGGGCTTGGGCTCCACTTTGTGCAAGTGCAAGGCTGCCCTTAAGATACTTCTTAAGGCTGTTACTACCCGGAACTTGCTGGGGAGATTGATTAAGCTGTGAGTGTAATAGTTGAGCATGGCTTTTGAGTGAGCGTATGGTTTGTGGCGTTATAGGGTCGACTTCTGGCTGTGGGGGCGGGGTATGAGGAGGGGAACCATGAGGGAACCGGGTATAAGGGGCCTGTATTTCAAAATTGGTGGATGCAGTCGAGTGAGAGTGTAATTCCGGCTCAGAAGCGGAATTGTTGGTGGGGGGGAGTTTGTCGAGAACAGTACTTGGATTGAAGGGAATTAGTCCCGTTTCCCGAAAAGCTGAAAGGATCGTGGTAGGTTTAAATGTCTGCCGTCGGATAGAGTCCATAGCGGTAAGAAACTCTATTTTATCAAACTCAAAACAGCCGGTACGACTAGCAATCTCGATTGCTTCTGAGTGATAGTGTTTATAGGGCTGAAAAACTACCACATCAAGTGGCTGAAGTAGGTGTGTGCAATGAGATGGAAGGCAGAACAGGATAATCTTCCTATTATCGCAAAACTCAATAAACTCGCGTGTGCAGTGTGAATTGTGCCCATCAAGCAGTAGAAGCCGCCATGCTCCAAGTTGCCGCTGTGCTGAGTACTTTTCAAAGTGATGAAGCCACCGAATTGCAAGTACATCATTTGAGTATCCCGTTTCTGAGACTCCTAGAAGGACATTCCCTGGTAGATTGGTTTTTGTAAACCAATCTTCCATTTGCAGCATACCGGGAACAATAATCATAGGGGGGAGGACAGCTCCATCCCCACTTATTGTCTCAATAACGGTAACTAGTTCCTGGTTACTAGAACTAGCTAAGAATAAGGGTCTTTTGGAGTCACGAGTGACTACCCATTGGTCTCGACCAATTCCAATTCTGAAGCCGGTCTCGTCGAAATTATAGGTATCTGTTGGAAGAATACCCCGCTCGTCCCGGATCTTCTGGTATCGCTCAAACCAGTAATAAAGATCATCTCTATTGTGTGCTTGTTTGCGCTTAACATCAAGGGTCTTCTGCTTTCGTATAAGATATTCGGGGTGGCGCTCCAGGAACCGTCGAGTCCACATATGGCTCACTGTGGGAACAGGAATAGAGCTATCGGTATGGGCTCGAGCAAGAATCTCATTCGCATATGACCCAATTTGGCGATACCGGGCTGGGACACCAATTTCATCTAAGCGATTTAAATATTGACATAGTGCCAACTCCTCATCCTGCGATAGCTTTCGATTTGGTGCAATCCGTGCATGGCGGGATTGACGCCCTTTCCATCGTGCGCGTAAACGGTGTTCCGGTAACTCCATCTCTCGTGCGGTCGCCGCAATATTGGGTTTTTCTTCCTCAGACATTTTCTCGATTGCTCTCTGAATACGAGCTTCTATTTCCACTGAGACTTCGGCAGCCATGACTTGTTTTTCTTCTCAAAAGGACTTGTTGGGAATACACGGTTGTGGGAAGGGTGGTGGGGTTCCGGTATCGCCTGTTTTTCTTGTGTTGAGCTGTTACTTGCGTTGAGCCGTTAGGCACTCCTAGGGAGTGCCGCCTTCTTCGAAGGTCGCTTAGCGTCTTTCGAAGTGGCGGGAACCTTGGCACGGTTATCCGTTTGCTTGACGAGGTTGGTCGGACTGGTCTAGGCCGAGTCTGGTCTGCTAATCCAGACCATCCCGTCAGTCTAATTTTCACCATTAGACAAGACCCGACTTTTGACCAGACTAGCTGGTTCAGTCCAGTCTTGCTCAGACTATTCAGAACCCTGGGCCCTAGTGGAGAGAACCAACACATAATCTGTCACACATCATCGGACTTGGGGGAGGTGTGGTTGAAGCTACCCATTAGGTTGCCACAGATCGCATTATGATCGCCGATATGGAATGATTTGTTGAACATGGAACATTCTTGATGGCTCACCATACACACATGTTCCTATTCTCGTTGGATCAGGAACATAACTACGAAGACCTACAACACACTACTACCTCGAACACTGTCTCACAACTACTAGCTTCATACTCCAATACCAATCCTGCATATCAATGCAACAGCATCAAGCACCCATAGCCGAAGAATGAAACGCGAACTATCATCATAGCCGAACACTGTGGTCACCTGCGGCTATATATCTAGTATTCGGCAGGCCGGTTAACTACATCCTCGGTACTTGTGTTTTCACCTCGGATCTGACCTGGCTCAAGATGAGGAAAAGATGACTATGTGGAAGAAACTGACCCGACATATGACATGCGCAGGAAGTGTGCCGTGAAGGAAAGGTTGTCTCTCAAGGAGAATATAAGAAAGCCTGTTCTTCCCTATGTTCGTTTGTTATCAGTCTATTATTGCATTTTCAAGTTTACTTTCTATCTACTTGGTTATCTACTCTTTTGTTAAAAGTCATTCGCTACCATATACCATTTCATTGTCTCTCCTTATCTCTTTGATAACTTTTCTCTATTACACAAATTGTTCGTACCAAACAAAAGTTCCGCATTTCCAGGCCACTGGAAACTCCATTCGCTGCGCATAACCCAATAGTGTTGAAAATGATTGTGTGTGCGAGGTCTGGGCCATCGTGTTCCGTCCAAAATGTTGGCTATAGGGATAGATAGTATAACAGGTGGAAGAGTATAGAGGAAATTTACCAACTTTCTGTGGGAAGGGCTGAAGAAAGCGGGGCGATGAGGCTCGTTGTGTGACATTACCTTCCAACCACCACCATCCCAGGAGGACACATGACTAATATGAGATATGAAGTTCCAAGCAAGAGTTCCTCCTCTTCGAACTCCTGATTAAAGTGACGGCGCCCCGCCTTGGAACAAAAGTTGGAAGTTATTAATTGGAACTCTTGGCGAATATTTTGGAGGGAAGAAAACTTCATCAGAGCAAGAAGTTTGTGTCATCGCGTATTCCGTGCTTTTCAAAGGCTTAGGACTTCTGGCTTTTAACTTTGATTTATGCGAGGGGACGCCGTCACTATCACGGACGAATCTGGAACAACCCACACCCATCAGGACCTGTGACTTTGTGCCGAACTGCGCCACAAAATGTTAATCCTTTTCATGCACTTTCAAGTCTATTACTATGAAGGAAATGAGAGTGGCGGCGTATATTGACTCCCGGTTACTCAAATATGCTAGTGTTCAACATTCTAAACGATGCTGAATGTCTCAGCGGCCGCGAGGATGATATATCAGCTTGGGCTCTGGAAGTGACTGGAGCATACTGCTCGGCATAATTGACAGATCATTCATCCTACAAAATTCCCCTTTTGAGCCCGGTAATTTGGAGCCTTTTTAAAGCTGCTGAAAATCACCGGCGATCAATAACTGTACAAGTATATTCTTCTTTCTACTATTCCTATCTTGTTACTCGTTAGTTACCAGTTTGCTTTGTCACTCATTATCTATCGATCACAGAGGAGGCACAGGTATACTTGGATTGTATACTATATACAAGGCTTCGCACACATGACCGGGAGTCATCGGAGAGGAAATGGGAGGATCTATCCTAATACCCGACGAGAAGGGGACCGGAACTCCTTTGTTATGTGTTTATCTCCGGAATTATTTCTGTGAGCAAGGCAGTTGTGGGAAGAACTTTGGATTGCATATATAAACCCTCTGCTCCGGCATAGGTCGATAAGTGAGTAGGATGCCAATGCGGAGCATATACAACCGGTTCCTCCTCGACTTCATTTTCTCCCCAATCGCACTTCCCCTCACGTGTCCACACGCTAGCGCCTCGTCAATTAGCACCTCAAAACAAGCAAAAGTGATGTTCCCGACGGGCTAGGCCCCTGATAGGGGTTGGCTAAGCTAAGCTAAGGGCACCCAAAAAAGCAGCTTAGGCTGATATGGGCTGAAATCCACGAGCCTGCTAGAGCCTATAGGCTAGGTGGTTGGTCATGGTATTATTATCCCAGTAGTAGAGCACTGCTATAGCAGCAGAGATACCGTAGGCTGATAGACAGCGCGGGAATGTATGGAGGAACACAGAAGTGTGGACGGGTGAACGTTCTAGGGCAAGCAGAGATGATTAGAGTATATGCGGAGACATATGGGTATCACATGTAGAGAGCAGAGTTTTCCCTACTAGAGGGAACAGTAGCTAGCAACCTTCATAGACAACACAACTCAATAACGTGATTTACGGGGAAGCGGCTCACGACAGGGATCGTTCCGCCTCACCCATAGCAACCGGTGAAAAATCAAACCTACATTTTATTATTTCAATCAATAAGACAGGTATTAGTTTGAAATTCTAGATACAAGTACTTTAAGATATAGAGAATCAGAAAATATGGTTTTTATTTCTCAGGTAAAAATTGCGGCTCTGGTGTAGTGGTTTTAAGATTGCCTATCTCAAAAAAGAATTGCCCTCGTTCCAAACAATATAAAAATTGAAAAACTTCCAAGAAAGACATTCTAAAATAGATAGAAGGATAGTAGAAGTCTTATATATTCAGAGTAAACTGGTTTTAATTTTGTTTATATAAATTGCCTAGAGCAATAGTGGTCAAAAGAGAGATGAAAAACTATGTACAAACTACATACAAATTGTATCAATTTGACCATGTAATATCTACATACATAGTTGGCCTATGAACTCAATATCTTGGAATATCCTTTACTATGATCTATAGAGTTAGTATTAAAGGTTTGAAGTTAGGCAAATACACCTGGCATATTCTATACTTTATTCAATTTAGAGAGTAATAGTATATAACTAATGAGCTTTTTGCCATTGGTAAATAGTTATAATAACATTTTCAAACCAAATACAAGTCTATTCATGATTCAATTCACATTAGATAACTAGAATTGATAGTAAGCATGATGTGTAGACAAGTATATCAAATTGTATCTACTAATCTGTACACAATTATGACAATTTGACTATAGACAATTAACATGGAATCTGATGAACCAATATCAATTTTCCTGGCTTCAAGAAGTGTAGTTTGACTTAGTAAACCATTTACCTTAATCTGATAATTGATTGTCATTTCAAATAATTCATTGTTGCAATTTTAACTAAGTAACAGAACTTCTCACTTGCTTTTACTAGTTTGAGAATCATCAACTTACAGATTATTCAAAACTTTGTTCTATGAGTTTAAACCTTCAATATCCACTCTAGAGATCATAATAAAAGATATTCCATGATATTGAGTTCATAGGCCAACTATGTATGGAGATATTACATGGTCAAATTGAGACAATTTGTATGTAATTTGTATATTGTTTTTCATCTCTCTTTTGACCACTATTGCTCTAGGCAATTTATATAAACAAAATTAAAACCAGGTTGCTCTCAATATATAAGACTTCTACTATCCTTCTATCTATTTTAGAATGTCTTTCTTGGAAGTTTTTCAATTTTAATATTGTTTGGAACGAGGGCAATTCTTTTTTGAGATAGGCAATCTTAAAAACACTACACCAGAGCAGCAATTTTTACCTGAGAAGTAAAAACGGTATTTTCTGTTTCTTTATATCTTAAAGTACTTGTATCTAAAATTTGAAATTAATACCTCTCTTATTCATTGAGATAATAAAATGTAGGTTTGATTTTTGACCGGTTGCTATGGGTGAGCCACATCCCTGTCTTGAGCCGCTTCCCCGTAAATCACGTTACAACTCCAACATCTCCTTCATTCAACACATTTCTAATGAATAGTGCAACTACCGCCATTAGGTTATGAGTCCGGCATAATCAGAAAAAGAAGGGAGAACTATAAAGGGAAATACATGAATTCTAAGGAACCGAAAATCTTGTAAAATTGTCAAAAAGAAAAACACTGCCACAATGAGTGAACAAAGTGGTCTACAATTAAGCATGAGGGGTATGGTAATAGAAAAATTGGCAGAGACAAAGTATCGCATATTCGCTCTACAGATGACCGATTGCCTACTTCGGGAAGGTCTCCGGGACCTCACGACTGGAACAGTGAAAGTTATTGTCGTACCTTGAGCAGAAACCACCAACTATAAAACTGGGGAGGAGAAGTATCTGGCACAGCAAAAGCGGATCCAAAAAGCAATTGGAATCCAACAGTTTGGAATGACAGATGCATTAACTGTCAACTATTACGGTACGTTGGGTGAAAGCTCTTGGAAGATCTGGGAGGATATTAGAAGTACATAGAAGACCAAAACCGGATATGATGTGAACGATACTCAAATGAAACTATATAAGTGCTAACTAGCAGACTACGGAACTGTCCCCACATTTATCAGTAAGTTAAGAGATCAAGGATAAGTTGATCATCTGCGGTCAACAACCTTCACACTGGCAGATAGCCTTCAATCTGTTTAATGGACAACCCAAAACTGCCAAATAGAATACTTGCACCGTGGTTATAAAGGCTCAATTTTCATCAACTGAGATGAATTTGGACTACATTACACGTGAATCACTACTCATGGCCTACAAAGTCAAACTCAAGAGAGAGAAGTTGATCGAACCAAGCATGGTTTAATTGGTGTGAGGAAAGAACACGAAATAGAAGCAGTCGAACGGTGAAAGCAGACAGACAATATCTCATACCAGGGACTCTACCACATCACAGTAGTTTACTGGCTATTGCCATAAATGTGAGAAGAAGGGCCACAATGGGAAAGACAGTTGGTCTAGGGGAGCAAATGTAACGGGGGCACGGTATAGAGAGGTGAACTCTACAGTTGCGACCGCACCAAACACTCAAAGTAGAAGATAAAGATGAGGTAAATAATTCAAAAGAATCAAACAGTAAAACTTAATATAGTTAAGCTCGAAGCTTCACTCAATTTAGTTCTCCTGAGGAAACGTTTTTTGTCGAAGCAGAATGCCAAACGAGTAAACTTAAGTAGATATCACATTGAAGCCTTTGACATTCACCACTACTCAGACCTTGTGCGAGTACCCTGTCCTCCTCTGGGCTTGTCCGAGTTCCAGCGTCGATTAGGAATTATCCTTCTGGAGGTATCAGACCAACTCGGATATACTTAACTCCGTCACTAGCACATGAGTTTCGGCAATTGATCTCCAATACAACCGCAGGTGGAAAAACTCTTCTTATCGAAGTCATACCAGTGGCTAACTGAGATGACAACAACCGGAGTCAATACCTAGGTGGTTGACTCACTGGCCCAGTGGTAGTTTCGTCTATACAAGCTATGCAGTCCATCATTTAATCTACGCAACTATCTAAGGTGATTAATTGACATGCAAGCTCCCCTGGTGAGATGTAGCCGATAGTTGGCTAAATAGGCGCTACCCATAGCCAGCCTCTCGGGACATACTCCACCATGATAAGACTCATACCTCTAGAGTCCATTGACCACCCATAGTAATGCTACAAATTAAGGGAAGAAGGTCCTGGCTGGTTATAGAGGTATTTGTCCCGAAAGCGCCCCGGCCTCCTGGGACTACCCAAGTACCACTAGGAAGACTACTCTACTACCCGTAGGCTAAGATAGGCTCCTAGGAGCTGGAGAGACTATTTAAGGGCGACTCCTATTTTGGCGGTTACCCATACTCCCCTTATATATCCTGTAAATAACATTCAGTCGGACGGAGAGCGACGACGTATATGGTGTTATGGCAGCCGCTCCAATGACCTTTTTTTAACAGCAAACGAGCAACTATGCAGCTATCTGCCTATGACGCGCTGTCCCAACACTGGGGCCAGAGGGGAGTGTTAGCAAAACCCGCCCAAGTTATATAGCATTTTCGGGCCACCTTTACTCAGGTGTGGGGCCTTCTCATGCATATGCGTGTGTGCCCATGAAGATCTAAGAGCCTATAGAATGTGAGGCAATCAACCTCTAAGTTCTAGGATGACGTTGCTGGTGAAGGTAGGGTAACTTCGACTCCTCAGTAGGGTAACTGGGGTCCATGGGCATAATGACCAAATTCCCAATGTAGGGTAACTTTGTCCTCTTATGCTATTATCCGCTCCGGAAGTCCTGCAGTCAACCACCAAAGTTGTCTTGGAGATCCGTGTAACATTCCTATAATTCTCTTGATCTTATGCGAATGTTCTCCCCAAAGGTTACCCTGCTTAATAGAGTGCCCAAGGCTACTCAACCATTCCCTAGACTTTGTCTTAGGTTAACCAGCCATTTGTATACGAGCTCATACCACCTCTGGTTACCACTCTGTATACCATTTGGGCTAAGGTGGTAGTTATTGTAGCTACCCATTGTAGGGTCGTTACAGCAAATAGGAAGAATAAGCGGAACAATACAAGAAGTGGAAACATGGATCGTGCAAACATCATTGAGGAGCAGATCAGACTAACAGAAGACGTTGGGTACGGCAGAGATAGTAGAACTTCATTGTCTTGTAGTGGGATGTCTAGCACCCAAGATTCTACTTCCCATAATTCCAATGTGAATGATACCATAAAGGAAAATACAGAAGCGTTGAACTGCTACTCCATGACAACGAACCAACATGAGTCTTGGATTCAGGCTCTATCAATCACATCACGAGTTGGAAGGATATTTTTCTCCAAGCAATATTTACTCCTCGAAAAGCGAATATTGGCAGATCAGAACCACCACAGGTGAACTGGTGCCAGCCAGAGGAGTGGGAAATATGAGGATCCCTATATGGGTACATGGGAGAGGATAAGGAATAGTTCAGGGATGTGATGTCCTCTACATTCCTGGAGCCGGAACCACAAACCTTATATCTGTCAGTCAACTTACAGCAACAGGGATGAATTTCAATTATCTTGATCATGGAGCAGAAGTTTATAGCGATGAGTTAATACCCGCGCTTGCGATTAATGCAAACCATATGCACCCCTTGGTCAAGAGATAAGTTCCTTTTGACGAAGCATTTGCTGGGAGGGGGGGAGACCACTATCAATTGACACTATGGCATAAAGGTTTCGGATAGCTGTACGCTAATGGAGTACCTAAGATGAGCAGCAAGCATCTCATTTTGACGATGCCAATATTCCCATTAGTCAACAGCCATCATCGATATCATTCATGTATAGAGGGGAAGATGACTAGGTTGCCATTTCAGGCACTGATACAGAAGATGACGGCACTATTTCAACTACTTCATTTGCATCTGTGTAGACCACTGAAGCAGAAGTCACTTGGTGGAAAGTTATACTTCATGCTACAGATTGATAATTACACAAAGTTTACTACTTTATATTTCTTAAAGAAAAAGAGCAAAGCGGCCGAATAGTTTGAGAACTACAAGGCACATGTGGAGAAGATGCACTCGGAGAAGGGCAAACAATAAGTGATCAAAGCTGTCTGGATTGATGGCAGAGGGGAGTTTACTTGAAGTACATTTTTGCTGGAACTGAAGGAGTGTGGAATGGAAGGCGACACAAACCTTCCATAAACTCTATAAGAGGATGTGATATCCGAGAATGGGAATTCAGTACTTGTGGGATACGGGAACACCCTACTGAAGCAAGCTGAAGTATCAATTTGTACTGGGCAGAAGCGATCCAGATGTGCGTGTACCTGAAAAATATTGCACTTATGAAGACAAAGCAATAACATCTTATAACCTGAAAACAGGGGTATTTATTAAGTTCAAGATGTCCTTTTCTATAAAGATACACCGTGCTTCCAGCAAACCAGTGATGCAACTTTCCTACAATTTACAACCAAGAGTGAGGAAGACACAGACTGACAATACTAAGCAAAGCACAAAGGTTTTGTGGTGTAATGGCTGGCACTCGGGATTCTGTTTCTTGTAATTCTGGGCAGAGGAGCAACACACACCAGGGAGAGGAGCCGAATAATCCAATATGAGCACTTCAGGATGTATTGGAACAGTCACGCATGAGGAAAACTCTCACACGTGAGAGGGAGGTGGCCATCGAAGAAGGACCTGCCAATGGGCCAGGATGACGGTGGTGCACAATTGGAAGAAACCCTAATAACAGCAGCAGATAAGCATGAGAAAACTGTGAATATGCTATATAGTGGACTTCGACAAGAGTTGGAAGGACGTGGCCGTGGCAAAAGCTATGAGGCCAGGAAAGAAAGCGGTAGAGATGATTCAGAAGTCGAGTCCACTAGCTATACTATTGCCCAAGCTGAAGTAGCGACTGCAGAGTGAGATGAAGAGAAAGATAAAGATGATCAGCTATTCTTTAAACCTGATCTAGTCTTCGTAGTCAACAATGGACCAAACACTATTGAGGAGGCACTGAGAGGTGCCGATCAAGAGCACTGGATTGAAGCGGTTAACAGTAAAATGAACTCACTGGTGAACCACAGAACATGGTGTGATATCAAACCCCGAGGCCTACTGACAGAAGTAAGACTAATTCGTTCGTGGATGGTTCTACATGAAAAAGGGGGGTAGGACAGATGTGTCACCCACTACAAGGATAGATTGGTGGCGCATAGGTTCCGTCAACAACCTGAAATCACTTTTGGTGATAGGTACTCTCCTACTATCTCACATGTGGCAATACATGTAGTCCTGTCTAATGCTGTAGTGGAAGACAAGAAGATCACACCATTGAATATTATCACCAGATTTCTTGAGAGTTCAATTGAGGTGGAACTGGACTTGAAACTAGCAAAGCATTTCACTATGGCCAAAAAGAGATGAGTAGAACTGAAGATGGAAGAACCAGGAAGGAAGAGAAGGAAACCAGATTCGGAGATTGGCGTAAAACTTGAGCAGAGTTTGTATGGACTCAAACAAGCTAGATACAACTGGTACCACAAGCTCAAGTTACATTTTGTCGAGAGGCTGGAGATGCAACCATCTCTGTACGAAGCCGGTATTTACATCACTACAACTGGAGGCAGTATTATTGCCTGGGTGCATGACAATCTCCTTATTGGTATAGAAAGGGGAGGTGGAGGAGATAAAGAAGCAGGTATCTTAGCGATTTCAGATAAAACACCGGGGACATATAAGGTTTTATGAGAATACTTATGGAGCCTAATCGGGAAACACAAACGATCTTCTGAGCCAACACACCTACAAGACAAAAAGCCTACATAGATTTTCTATGGACCACTGGAGGGTGTGTTTGATGTTGCTTCATTTGAAGCCTAAATTGGACTTGAGAACAGAAGTAGAGGAGAGTACTGCAATACAGACCTACCAGGAGGTGGTGGGGAGTTGAATGTACCAAGCTATAAGGACAAAACCAGACATGACATATACCACTGGGCTTGTGGGAGGTTTCGCTGCAAATCCAGCGACTCCACATTGCCAAGCAGTAAAGCGAATACTATGATATATTCATGCGACGAAAGGATATCGTCTGCCCTTGGGAGCAGGAAAAGAGCCAATATGGAGTGAGTAGTCAACTATCAAGGCACTCCAAGTCTAGACCGATAGTAACTTTGCAGAGGAGATTGATGGAATAAAATCTACAAGTGATTTCGTTATCAGAGACAGGTATGGAGCAATCGTAAATTGGCGATCCCAAAAATAGCAAACGGTGGGAAAGTCTACAGTGGACCCAGAGTTTTACTCTACAGCTCTGATGGCTGCGGAAGGGATGAGGCTACAGAAAGTCCAAACTGCACTATACCTGTCCAACTACACCAAGAACGAGTACCCAAACATCACGCAACATAATGACAAGCAAGCCTGTATGGTGAGTCCATGAACTATCTCCTCCACACCTCCGGTGATTGAAATCTCAATACCAGGGAAATCATCATGGTCCACCAACCACCCCTCTTCTCCCCCGTCAGGGCCTGATCCTAGGGTAGTGACACTACCCCTCCTCCTCTCTCTCACAGACCCTTAGTCCTCCTGTCTTGGCGTTCTTGCCTTCATTTGTCTTTGACCCCTGCTCATGAAGTTTGTTCCTCCCCCTTGCCTGCATCACCTTTGCGCCTCACTTAGGGTGTGCAATATTGTCACAAATCGTGACTAAGCAAGGCAGATTTCACATGACTAATAGTTATTAGTCATCAGGTATGTTTCTATGACTCGCGATTGTGAGTCATAATTATGTTTCACGCTATGCAGTCAGTTGACTCATAGTTCTCACATGACTCGCACTTGCGTGTCATCATTATATTATGATTGGTTGATGTTTATATGACTCATGATTGTGAGTCATAATGATGTAATGACTTTCGCGCGTGACTCACATTAGGATTCACGAGTTCCACGCAGGTGACGCGCTTTGCGCACCTGACATGTTTTATGTTTTATGATTGGTTTACGGTATGCTGCGCAGTGACTCATAGGAGTCATCTGATAGATTTCGGGCATGACTCATTATGAGTCATAAGACCGTGTGACTCGAGTTATGAGTCACCAGGGTGAGGGATGTTAGCGTGAAGAGTCTATAAGTAGGAGACTCGGTCACAGTAGTTAGAGCTCTTCACGCTACCATCTAAGTACTTTCCTACAATATACCTTTACCTTTATCTTTACTCTTTACCTTTCAAACAATTTACCTCTTAGCGTTAGAGCAACTACGACCTTGTTAAGACAAGGACAGTCTCACATCTCTCTCATGTGAGAGGAGATCAAGACACGAAGAAGTTTCCCCATCATCTCTGACCAATAAGACATTAGTGCGGGGTACGAAGACTATAAGATAGTCGACCAACGAAGATGAGATTATAAGTTAATCTCGGAAAGATGAATACTCTCTCGGATATTCAAGAACGATCAAAGACTATAAGGATAGTCTAATAAAGTCCACGTAAGTAATTCGTTACCTGTTGCATAAATAACCCCACCAGGGTAGGATTGTTACAAATATTGCCAACCACTCTGACTTCGTTTACATTCGGCACTGCTGTCTTCCAAGCCGCTTCAGAAGTACTGCACTGTTTACATTATTTGTACGCTGTCAGGGAACACTTTGGTTACTAATGTCACAGCCTCATCTTTCTCGCTGACACAAAACCCTTAGCCGCGGTCGCTCTTGTCCCTCATTTCAAGAGTTTGACTCTACCCCTCTACGTCACCTTTGGTTTTCGTCCTATTGCTCAGTCACAGCTACTGTCACTAATCGTGACTAAGGAAGGCAGATTTCACATGACTAATAGTTATTAGTCATAAGGTATGTTTCTATGACTCACAATTGTGAGTCATAATGATGTAATGACTTTCGCGCGTGACTCACATTATGAGTCACGAGTTCCACCCAGGTGACGCGCTTTGCGCACCTGATAAGTTTTATGTGTTATGATTGGTTTACGGTATGTTGCGCAGTGACTCATAGCAGTCATCTGATGGATTTCGGGCAGGACTCATTATGAGTCATAAGACCGCGTGACTCAAGTTATGAGTCACCAGGGTTAGGGTTGTTGGCGCGAAGAGTCTATAAGTAGGAGACTCGGTCACAGTAGTTAGACACGAACCATCTCCCCTACACCTCCGGCGATTGAAATCTCAACACCAGGGAAATCATCGTGGGATTCCACCACCACCCCCTCTCCTCCCCCTTGATGGCTTCTGCCTAGGGGAGCGATGCTACATC
>Ga0307509_10007561_pt1 | contig 14147 bp, 13 predicted proteins | sample 10_EM_MG_FD_202245 | JGI IMG/M metagenome (GOLD analysis project Ga0307509, IMG submission 202245) | Populus trichocarpa ectomycorrhiza microbial communities from riparian zone in the Pacific Northwest, United States - 10_EM | ecosystem: Host-associated > Plants > Roots > Unclassified | place... | reverse complement strand
TTTCCCACGGTCCTAGATTCTTGTAGCTAGATGGTCAAAAAGTTCCGTTGCCTACTCTAGCTAAACGCTATCTACTCTGGCGCACACTCCCCCACTGTCAAGCCCCGCTTAACGGTGGGCATCGTTTCAGGCTGTTAGACGGACGTCTATAGGTAAACGGGCCCTAAGTGAGTGATATTACATGACAACATGCCACAATACCGGTATTGGATGCCACTTATCCATCAGGTAATCGTATTTCCACGGCATATCATCCTCTCCAGGATATTCTATCAACTTGTATTGAGGGGCTGTTGATTCATAGCGTGACAAGCGACTTTAAGATCCTAGTATAGCTATACTTGTATTATTAGCGAGTGTTGGGCTTTGTGCCATTCAGACTCATGCGATCTTTTTATAAAGACTGGTCTGGGACCAGTTCAAACCGGAGCGGACCACCCAAGTTAGTCGGGTCCATTCATCGCCATCACCAGGACTGGCCAGCCCGGTCCCGCCTCCAAGACTTGACCGGTCGGACTATTCGGAACCCTGTCCGGAGTTCCACCGACGGGGGAACGAAAGCGCGATTTTGGGGAGGATGGAAGCCCAGATGGGGGGGAGACAACAGCCGTGCCAGGAGGAAAACTATTAGGAACTTGAAAGAGTGGGATGCATGGAGGGCATGAGTTTGGTGGTATAGTAATCCCGGTGGTGGGATATTGCGCTGGGAGCCGGGATGGGGGCGCGCGGTGTGCGAGAACACTGGGTGTGTGGACGGGAGAGCATCCTAGGGTATGAACGGATGTATAGGACATATGCGGAGACATAGAGCTACACATGTACTAGCGGTATTTTCACTGCATAAGGTGAACCGTAGCCAGCAACCTCCGTAGAGAGTATAAACTTCAACATCTCCCGTCAACACACGAGCATCTCGTACAATTGCACCACCTCCATCAGAGTCGAGGGAGGTTCCTATGACCTTGGTCTTGGTTTTGTTAGCAGCAGAGTCTGCGAAAGGGAATGAGGGACATGTGCGAAAGGGAAGAGACGCCTGTAGTGATCGCCGGATGAATAGGTGAACAGGTGATTTAAACACACGCCTGTCTTTGCTCCAAATTAGTTAGTTAGTTCCTTTGTTGACTAAGGGCACGCAAGCAAGAGGTCAAGTTGAATGAGGAGAACTTGCTCACTGGTGTGTGTTGCCAGTCACAATATTTTGTGAATGGCGTTTCGGTTCATTTTAGAGTAGGATCACAGATTATCACTCGAAAGCCTTCAGAATCAGCAGTCCGGCCAGGCTAGGTTAGATAGGCCCCCAAAGCCGGACTGTGGGCCACAATCAGGCACGGCCTACAACCAAAAAATCCCAGGAGGCAGCTTGCGAACGCTGAAAGTACTACTCGGGCGAGAAAATGTCAACCGGAGAAGCCATGCAATATGGGCAGAACAGCACTCTCGTATGCCCGTGAGAATGGGCATGGGGAAGCGGCGAAAATACTACTCCAGTGAAAACAGGTCAAGTCAGATGATTGACAGAATAGACCTCTCATATGCTGCTGGGGGGATATGCGGTGGTGGTGGGAGTGCTACCGAGACGCAGAGAAACTAGCCCTGACAAGCCAGATGATCGCATCATAACACTGCTTGGGCATGCCGCTGGGGGTGGATGTGAAGGAGTGGTGAAAGCCCTCCCTGAGCGTGAAGAGATCAACCCCAAAGTCCCACATTGTTGCTGCCAAACGCCACTCTCGCTTTCCGTTTGTAAGGGATGCGCAGGAGTTGTGGAAATGCTAATTTCGCGGAAGGAGGTGAACCCCGACCAATTAAATAATTATGTCCAAACACGGCTCTGGTATGCCGCTCGGAATGGACGTGAGTGGTGAAAGTATTACTGGAGTAGGAAGTGGTTGGCCCTGATAGGCCGAATGGTGCTGGCCGAAACCCACTCTCTTTTTGAATCTCAGGAGGGCCATGCGGAGGTGGCGAAAATACTCTTTGGGCAGAAATAGGTAACCCTGCAAGCCTGTTAGCAGCCAGGTAAGGCCACAAGAGGGTGATGGCCTTACTACAGCTTCACCAAGCGGTATCCCCAAGGGCTGTTTGAAGACTCCTAACTCCCGCCTCGTCGAAATTACCCCCATTTACCCCTCGCTTGTTATGTTCCTAATGGGAGTTGCCCTTAGACATCTCCCTCTCTCAGCGAAGGAGATCCTGCAAGATAGGAAATGCACGTATTTGTTATTAGGCCCTTCTGAAGTTCACTATTCAGCTTAGCCGAGTGAGGATTTATGAATTTCTATTCACAAAGTATTGTAGGGTCTAGTTGGTATGGTAAAATATGTATGATAGTTATTGTGACAAGGTTTAGTTACACTATAGCCCCCATTCCCCCCTTATCGCACCTCACTTGCCCCACCCGTAAACTATGCGCTGAGGCTTATTTCCCCTTCTTCATTCCCTCTACCCCCCACCTCAGCCATTGACAAGGAGCAAACACGTTGATCTCGAAGAGGAGGAAAATTGACCCACGGTTGTGCACTAGTCCCTACGGCGGCCGCAGAAAAGTGTAGAAACACTACACCCACCATAGTGGATTAACCACCCCTAGGGAACCCACCCCATAGATTCCCCGGCATGGCGCTTAGGGAATCCAGCTAGCTTGCAGTGCTGTCGATGTCAGTATTCAGAGTGTGGAGGGCCCCAAGCCAGGGGGCGTTTCATGTCAACTATTGAGCTCTCCTGCCCCACGATTGACTTGATAGTATTATCAAAAAATGGAGTGCTGGAACAGTATACAGGTAGCTTCGGGAGAGAGAGAGACTCAAGAATTGAACTTTATCAAAGAGAATCAGAAAGACCTGGGGTTCTACGGTATGATGATCCTGGTAGGAGAACATTGCAGTTTTAGAACCATTAAGGGAGGGCGCATACGGGGTAGCATACAAGAGTTGGCGTTTGTGAGCTCACAGGGGCTTGGATGAATGTAGCTGTTATCCATGTAGAAGTCTTCTCTAATCTAGTAGTTGGCAACATACTCAAGTGGGGAAACAAGCAAAAGCGCCGGAGGGAAATCAGTGTATAGTGATCACTGACTCCACGCAAAATTTCCGTGCCTCGTCCCTTCTCAGTAACAGGTTTTAGAGTCACCCAGCTGTGGGAAAAAGTGGAGTCCACATTTATTGCGTGGCAAACAGCGAAGTACGGTAACACCCCGGCTTTGCCAACCTATCGCTTCTCAGCGACATAATGTATTTCTCTGATAATAGCCGAAGACAAGAACTCACCATTACGGGGATTATGTTAACATGTATTGTAATAAGTTTTACTGGTATCGGCGCAGTCATTCTCTCTTCAAAGGTTGGTCTGTAGTTCTGGTTGCCAAACAGCCAGTGCGAACTCCACTTTTCCCATGACTGTCGGTTATGTTAGCCCTTGCCCGCTGTGATATAATGTGATAGACTGCGGTAACTGTTGGGTTTGATTTCTAATTCGCAAATTTACTGAAGAGCCACCGTTACTTCTTGTGGGTCAATTCGGGGCTAGCTAGGATGACACCCCGTGATTAATGACATTGCCGATGCTCAAACTCAATCAAGGGAAGTTTCGGCCACCCAAAATGAGGGGTGCTAATTCTCGGTGACGGGTTACCCGTATTGTCTTGGCTCTGCCCACGACGAAACTGAGCGGCCGATGATGAGGTGTATTTGGTGAGCAAAAGAGCAAATTGACGGGGTCAGGGTTACGAAATCGCTAGTATGATACTCGCAAATTAAATACTCGTACACGGTGTGTGACAACGGCCTTGCCTCAACGACCTTGTCTCAACAACCAGGCCTCAATGGTGATACCTCAGCAATAATTAACTATCAATCATAAGTAAATACTACCGTAATCCGCTTATAGAAAAAATAATAGAAGCAGCGTGTCAAGAGAGCCCCGTTAACGAAAGTATTTGGGAAATTATGCATGAAACAGATCGTAGTAGGAATTATGGTGAGGCAGGTAAATTTAGTTGATAAGGAGGAATAACCGTTGTCACGCCATGTAAAAGTATTTAATTTGCTCCCGAGTAATTGATCCCTGTTCGTCACGAACCTTGTTTAGCCGTGAGCGCGGTGGAGACTGGAGTACCCTCCATTGGCGGACGATAGCTCTCCAATCATTGCATAGGGCTTGGTAAAAAATTTCTGCGGAGCTCTAGGCCAGCTGCCGCGCTAGCCATGCATTTTTCTTCGTATGCTTGGAAGGGATTTTTAAGGTAGACCAACCGCCCCAAGGTGCAAAACTCTTTGACAGAGTCTAATTCACATGGGGAACCTAAGAAAATTACCGGTATTAGTGTGGGACATGCGCCTTGGTGTGTGGAATGTAGGGTAGATGTTTTTGGAAAATTCCCTGTGCGCCACTTGTGAAGACTATCGTGACACCTTTTACGGAAGGAATCAAAATTATTCGGTTGGCGTAAGGAGAGTGCGATTGTCTCCGGGATCCTTGGTTTCAGAAAAGTAACGATCGAACCATCTGTAAGCAGATCTGTGCAACGCCTCATTGATGGTATCGCCTAGCTGAACCCTGACCCAGTCTATTCCTACCGGTCGAGTAGACACCGGGTGCAAAAAAAAAGTCTTAAGCAAGAATGAGGCAAAGCGTGGGGTGTGATTATGTAAGCAGCCCACGGGGGCGTGAGAAACCCGCATTCCCCCCGAGACTTCCATCAAACCAAGACCACTCCTTATCTACCGTAAAAACTCTTGAAATCCGCTATCAAAGGCGATTGCGCTAGTGCTATTAAGGTAAAACCTTTTGCGATTCGCCATCTCGGTCAGGTCGCAAATCTGGGGATGAAGAGACAAAGTTTCCCGAGAAGGATTAGTGGTTGCCTGACGTGGTATAGCCCGAGCGCTTTGACCCGGTTTGATCTTCTCGATTTGCAAAACTAAACTTATTTCGGGGGCGAATGACTCGGTTTACAGGGATCCTCAGATAGCGGATTTCAAGAGTTTTTACGGTATTCGTAGCTATAATTGTTTCACCTTTGCGCATTATTTCTGTCCACTACCCCTTCAGCCTGGGCAGGTATGACAGGTCATGTAGTCAAGTAAACAAATCATACCTTGCGAGAAAAATGAATTTACTAACCAAGCCTACGGAGGTACAGCGTATAAGTTTTGTAGGTTCCACAAACGAGAACCGCCACCCTCACCCCCTGTGTAACCTACAAAACTTACACGCTGTATGATACCTCCGTAAGCCAAAGCGGGTGTTTGATTACATAAGCCACCCTGCGGGAATTTGCACGGGTACCTTCGGATGGTCTGAAACGCTAAAATTCACGGCAGAATTTTTCTCTAGCGATTGTCTTGTGGATTTAAATAATTCTTGTTTATCCAACTTGAAGTTCAAGTTGGGGCTTAAGGCGACAGTCAACCTAAGCGAGATATGAGTATTCTGCCATAATAGACGCATTCAGCCCCGGGGTCGAAAAAACATTGGTGTGTGTAAAGTCTTTTAGCGATACAAAACTGACACATCGACTAGAAACTTGGTGTCATGATCGAAAAACAACTCTTTCAACCCCTGGGCTGAATACTTCTAAGGGTTTAGGGCTCTAAGAGCAAGGTAACTCCCTGGGTAGAGAACCCCGAACATGGCTTTGGGAATGACCAAAACACTTGATGAGAGAGCGAATAGAATAAATTTGCAGAAGTGATAGAATATTAAGCAATTATAGCTAGATAAGGATGTGGCTGTGGTTTGATGGAAATCTCGGAGGGAATGCAGGTTTCTCACACCCCCGATGGGCTGCTTACATAATCACACTCCATGCTTTGGCTCCTCCTCGCTTAGTATTTTTCTTTTTTTGCACTCGATGTCTACTTGACCCGCGGTAGACCCGGTCTATTCCACCATCGGTGCACAGGGGTTATCGTGGAGGGCCAGTAATGTGGGATGGCATTGGAGGAGACTCCGGTGGTAGGCGAGGACTCATGGCTGGGCAAGGTCTTGGATGAACGGTTGAAGTTCAGTCGTGGGAAAAAGTGGAGCTTAGACTTGCCATTCGGCAACCACAACAACCAACGAACTTTTCCTTTCTAAGAGAGAATGACTGCTCCTATGACTTAACTCTAAAACTTATGTTAACATACTCTCCCCAGTCGTTAAATCTCATCTTCTGCCATTATCAGAGAAATCCATTTTGCCGCTGAGGAGCCATGGATAGGGAAAGCGGAACCCGAACCCCACTTTTTTTCCCACGAGTGGCACTTTGCATCGTGTATCAGATAACGACGCCAGTTGAGACGCCACCATCTAATTTTTATCACTCAAATTTTAGAAATAGAAAGGCTAGGCAAACGGGCCATAATGGACTCAATGTTCTAGAAACGCCAAAAGATCCTGCTGGCCACATTGTCTTTTCCTCGCTTTTCGGACTAGTTTTGCAGCGAGTAGAAACCCTCACTTAGGACGCCTTGCCCTGAAATGCCCATATAATAGGCACAGGCGCAATATTAATATTACCGTAATTTTGGACTCCGGCCATTCATATCTGGCGGCTTAAGTGGGCCCACGTTCGGTTAAGAACAAGAGTGGCTGTGCACCACGTGCGAAGTTGGTGTGACCCCAGATCACCCCCGCTTTTGTTGAACAAGGCCCGCACTTCTTCCACTGCCAGGAATATCACCAACTAACGACACTCAGCAATACCTCCTTCTCAACAGAGCCAGCAATAAATAGCCAAAGATGTCCCGATACATCATCAATCATGATTCCCACAATACTACGCACTCCTATAATAATGTGTGGAACAACTGTACTGTTGCCGATGATCGTTCTCAGCTCGTCGCATGGTTATCACCCCTCGATCCGGGCTTACGGCACTGGGACATCCAAGAGCGCCGTGTCAATGATGTTGGGGAATGGCTCATACAAACTGAGGGATTCGGAAGATGGTCCGGTTTGAGCGGGGAAGGTGGGGGTGGTGAAGGAGTTCTGTTCTGCTATGGGGATCCGGGGGTCGGCAAGACATTCATCAGGTAACAAGGGTTATTCTGTGGAGAGAAAAGTGAACTCGTACTAACAAGCCGCAATGACAGTTCGCTAGTGGTGGACACGCTGTGCGATCGGACTCGAGGACAAAACACGCCGGTTACATGCTTTTACTTCGACTTTGCGGCGCGAAACGAGCAGTCTGCGACCAATATGCTGGGATCCTTGCTAAAGCAGATGGTCGGCGGAACGAGACAGATTTCTGAGGAAATATGGCAGGCCTTGCGAGAGCAGAAAGAGGCACTTGGTGGGCGCAGACCGCAACTTGTTGATATCGTAAAGATGTTGCAACTCATCACGTCTACACAGCGCACATATATGTGTATTGACGCCCTTGACGAATGCACGACTGCGCAGCGATTTCGGCTTTTTGATTCGTTGAAGGAGATCCTTGAGAAGTCCCCGAGCGCTCGACTATTTGTGACCGGGAGACCTCATATCCGGGCTGAAATTGAAAGGCGCCTGGCTGGACGAGTGACAAGTGTATCTGTATGTCCGACCAAAGGCGATATCGTCGGTTACCTTCGTTTTAGATTGAGCCGCGACGAAACTCCGGATGCCATGGACGAGAGTCTAGAGTCAGACATTCTGGCGAAGATGCCCGAAAATATATCCGAAATGTGAGTAGAGGGTGTCAATGGCGCTCAAACCCTCATTCCACATTATTCGCTAATAGATACACACAGATTTCTACTTGTTTCCCTGAATATTGAATCAATCTTGCAAGAGTCAACCATCCATCGGAGACGGGAACGGCTCTGCAAAATAACAGATGGGTTAGGGTTAGGAGATGCTTACGATGCCACGATCGAACGGATTAGGGCGCAGGATGGTGATAAATCCAGACTCGGGATAGGAGCCTTGTTGTGGGTCTGTCATGCAGAGCGGCCGTTGAAGGTAGACGAACTTTGCTACGCCCTCGCAGTCGAGCTTGGTTCCACAGATTTCAATTCCCAGAACGTCCCCTCGGTGTCGACGCTAGTGAGCTGCTGTCAAGGGCTTATTACCGTAGATAAAGAGGCGTCAACTGTGCGACTCGTCCATTTTACTCTCAAAGAGTATCTCTGCGCCCATCCGGATATCTTCGGAAGACACCACTCGATAATGGCAGAGATCTGTTTGACTTATTTAAATTCCGAAAAGGTCAAGGCCCTTTCCACCGATCCCTCTCCTCTCATCCTCGGCACACCCTTTCTAGAATATTGTTCCTTATACTGGGGAGTCCATGCGAAAAGGGACTTCTCGAACCACTTAAGACCACTCACATTAGAGCTTTTGCAGGACTATGATAGCCACATATCTGCCATATCACTCCTAGCATCAGTAAGGTATTTGGGTGACTGGAGGCCGGGTATGAGTTTCCAATTCAGTGGATTACACTGCGCATCGTTCTTCGGAATTGCGGAGAGAGTAATTGCTTTGATCGGAGTGGAAGGTTCTGATATCAACAAAGGGGATTTTTGGGGGCACACTCCGCTTGTATGGGCTGCTGGGAGAGGACATGAGGGAGTGGTGAAAATACTGCTCTCGCAGGCAGAAGTCAACCCCGACAAGGCAGATAATTACGGCATCACACCGCTCATGCATGCGGCTTGGGGTGGGTATGAAGGAGTTGTGAAAGTACTACTCGAGCGGAGCGATGTGAACCCCGAGAAGCCTGGCGGTGAAGGCAAAACACCACTCCAGATTGCCGCTCAGCGTGGGCATGAAGGAGTTGTGAAAGTACTACTCGAGCGGGGCGAGATGAACCCCGATAAGCAAGATGATTGTGGCGACACCGCGCTCCTGGAGGCCACTCGCCATGGACACGAAAAAGTCGTAAAAATACTACTCGCGCAGGCAGCAGTCAGCCCCGACAAGCCGAGCCATCACGGCAGCACACCGCTCTTGCTAGCTGCTCAGTATGGGTATGAGAATATAGTGGAAATGCTACTGGGGAGAGAAGAGGTCAACCACGAGAAGCGAGATAGCGATGGCGACACACCGCTCTCATGTGCTGCCGGGTATGGACATGAGGGAGTGATAAAAATGCTACTCGAGAAGGAACGGGTTAACCTCGACAATATAAATCATGCCGGTCAAACACCCCTCATGCGCGCCGTTGGACGGGGTAATCAGCACGTCATTGAGCGCCTGAAGCTTCACCAAGCGACCACCAGTGTCACGGCCTCAGGGTCAGGAGACACCGCCCGGTAGAGATATCCTATTCACCTTGCCGTTTGGAACATGTTGCTCATCGAAATTGTCCTTGATCATCCTCAATAGCGAAGGAAAATTCCCTGTGATGCGAACACATATATATTACCACGCCTGTCTAGAACAACACGTCTAACCTAGCCGTCTGAGGATAAGAGTGTCTGCTAACAGGGTACAGTAAGGGCTAGTGAGTGAAGAGCAATACCTTTATTATTGTTAGACGGTTCAGTTTTTTCCCTGCAGTTTTCATCCTGCCATATTCAATTGCCCTCGACTATAGTTTTAAATTCGTGCATGCGCCTGTTTTATTTTTCGCCCATTTCCTTTCTCTCCCCCTCCCCTCTCCCTTGAGTGATCGAATTCCTTCACACATGGATAAGTTGTATAGTGTTTTTATTTTTACTTTTTAGATAGATGAGAAATGGCATATGATAGCCCAAGGATTCTTAAGAAATCGTGAATTTTATCTTAACCTGACCTACAATTGGACACCTCTCGCCATAGGTGCTGTGGCTCAATTGGTGATACGGTATTGCGCGTGGCCGATAAGTTACCCAAGAGCTAACCCTCGCAATAGATGTGAGTAGAGAAGGTTGCGGGAGCCCAGCAGAGAGGCTTCTTATGTCACCAGTCGTTTTTGAGGGGGGATGTAAATGATTCTAGAAGCCACGGGAATGTAACAGGTCTTTCAGGAGTGTTGTAGATAATTCGCGGACGTGATGGATCGGTTTGGTAGTTTCCTTGTTTAGGGAGACTATTTTTCCGACATGTCTTTCTCTTGTCATCAGAGGAGCGCACGCAGGAAATAGGAGATATTTGGAAATATACAGAGCTAGTTGTGGTAATCCATTGAAGGATCTATTGTTATGAGATCTGGATGGGGGGAGTACGCGGTGGAAAGATGAAGAAGTACAAAGAAGCCAAGGAGGAAACGTGTATGTTTCGTTTCATTTTACAGTCGGATCACACCTTGTCACTCGGTGTCCTCGGATGTCTGTTGTTGTGGAAATATTGAATGGAATGATAGTACGAGATAGTGAAGAAGTAATTGATTGCTTGAGGGAAAACTGAGTACACTAACTATCTCAAAGAGAAGGGCGAACAGCCCTGACTATCTACGATTTGGGAGCGAGACAAAAAGGTCGAGCGAACAATAACAATAACAATGAAAGAAGAATGAAGGAAATGCAAGGAGGTATTTTCAATAGTACCGGAGGTGCAGATGTATGATAAGGTTTGATGCAAGGAGAAAAACCAATAGTGTGAGTGACACTACAGTAGTGCTAGAAGTATGTTTCAACATCTGTGGTCCGGCCAGGCCTGGTCAGATGGGCCCCGGAGCCGGACGCTGAAAACACTACTCGGGTGGGAGGATGTCAACCTAATAGGCTATGCAATATGGGCAGCACAGCGCTCTCGTATGCTGCTGCGGGGGGACATGGGGGGTTGCGAGAGTACTATTGAGGCAAGAAGAAAAAGGCTTGCCCCGACAAGGTAGTTGATAGCGACATAAACGGCTCGGAGATCCCGCTGGGGGGTGGACATGAGGAGTGGTAAAAGCCCTCCTGGAGCGTGAAGAGGTCAACCCAGAAGGTCCACATTATTGCTGCCAAACAACACTCTCGCTTCTGTTCATAAGGGATGCTCAGGAGTGGTGAAATACTACTCGGGCGGAAATTTGTGGACTCCACAGGGGTGATAATTCCGGCGCGACATTACTCTTGCATGCTGATCGCTGTAAGCATGAGAGAGAGGTGAGAAATGCTACTCGAGCTGAAAGAGGTCAGCCGCGACGAGCCAAATAATGACGGCATAATACCACCCTCATGGGCAGCTTGGGAAGTACATGAGGCAATCATGAAAATGCTACTTTCGAGAGAGAAAGTCAACCCCGACCATCCAGATAATTACGGCCAAACATAGCTCTGGTATGCCGCTCGGAATGGACTTGAGGGAATGGATGAAGTACTACTCGAGCGGGGAGAGGTTAACACAGACAAATCAGATCACGATGGGGACACACCGTTCTTGGGCGCTGCGCTCTGGGGACACGAGAAGGTTGTAAAAATACTGCTCGAGCAGGAAGTGGTTAGCCCTGACAAGCCGAATGGTGCTGGCCGAACACCGCTCTCTTTTGCCGCTCAGGAGGGAACTGTGGGAGTGGTGAAAATACTCCTCGAGCAGAAACAGGTTAACCCTGGCAGGCCTGGTAGTGGCGGCCACAAACCTCTCAGGTCCGCAGCCAGGTAAGTCCATAAGAGGGTGATGGCGTTGCTACAGCTTCACCAAGCGGTATCGGATAGGGCTGTTTGAGGACTCCTAGCACCCACCTCGTCGGAATTACCCCCCTTTCACCCCTTCCTCGAAATGTTCCTAATGGGAGTTGCCCTTAGATGTCTCCCTTCTTCGGCGAAGGAGATCCTCGAAGATAGACAATGCACATATTCGTTACCACACCCGTCTGAAGTTCTATACCTAACCTCTCCGAGTGATGGTTTATGGATTTCTGTTCACAAAGTACAGTATTCTAGTCGGTAGGGTGAAATAGTGTAGTTATTGTGACAAGGTTTAGTTACACTATAGCCCCATTTTCCCCTATTGTACCTCACTCTCCCTACCCGTAAACTATTCTCTGAGGCTTATTTTCCCTTCTTCATTCCTTCCACCCCCCACCCCGGCTATTGACAAAGAGCAAACACGTTGATCTCTAAGAAAAGGAAAATCGGTTATGCACTATTTTTCACAGCTATTGTAGAAGAGTGTAAGAGCACTACAACTATCATGGTGGATTAACCACCCCTTGGAAACAACCCAATAAATACCCTTGCACGGATCTAGTTAGCTACCAGTGCTGCCGACATCAGCATTCTGAGGGTGCGGGCGCCAAGCCGAGGGCGTTTCATGTCCATTATCGAGCTCTCCTGCCCCACTATTAACGTGATAGTATTATTAAAACAAAATAGAATGATGGGACAGTATACAGGTGGCTTCGGGAGAGAGAGAGAGACTCGAGATTCGAAAGTTCAATTTTATCAGAGAATCGGAAAGACCTGTAGTTCTATGGTATGATAATCCTGATAGGAGAACATTGAAATATTAGCAACATTAAGGGAGAGCGCATAGGGGGTAGCACACAAGAGTTGGCGTTTGTGAGCTCAGAGGGACTTGGATGAATGTATCTGTTATCCCTGTAGAAGTCTTCTCCAATCCAGTGGTTAGTTGGCAACATACTCAAGCACGGGAAACACGAAAAAGCGCCAGAGGGAAATCCGTAGATAGTGATCACTGCCTTCACCCAAAATTTCCTTTCCCCATCCCTTCTCAACCATGGATTTTAGAGCTGCCTGATTGTGGAAAAAGTGGAGTTCACATTTATGGCCCGGCACACCACGGGGTACGATAATACACCCTCTTTCCCAACCCATTGCTCCTCGGCGACGAGATGAATTTCTCTGATAATAGCGGAAGACAAGAGTTCATCATTCCGGGGATTATGTCATGTATTGTAATAGGTTTCATGGGTATCGGCGCAGTCATTCTCTCTTAGAAAGCAAAGGTTGCTCCGTGGTTCTGGTTGCCGAACATCCAGTGCGAGCTCCACTTTTCCCATGACTGTCGGTTATGTTAGCCCTTGCCAGCTGTGATATACTGTGATAGACTGCAGTAACGGTTGGGTTTGATTTCTAATTCGCGAATTTACTGAAGAGCTACCGTTACTTCTTGTGGGTCAATTCGGCATCAACTAGGATGATACCCCGTGATTAATGAGATAGTCGATGCTCAAGTTCAATCAAGGGAGGTTTCGGCAACCCCAAATGGGGGCTGCTAATTCTCGGTGACGGGTTACCCGTATGGTCTCGGCTCTGCCCGCGACGAAACTGGGCGGCCGATGATGAGGTGTATTTGGTTGGCAAAAGAGCAAATTAACGGGATCAGGGTTATGAAATGGCTAGTACTCGAGTATGATACTCACATATTAAATACTCGTACACGGTGTGACAACAGCCTGGCCTCAACGACCTTGTCTCAACAACCATGCCTCAACGGTGATACCTCAGCAATAATTAACTATCAATCATAGGTAAATACTATCGTAATCCCCTTGTAGAAAAAATAATAGAAGCACCGTGTCAAGAAAACCCCGTTAAAGAAAGTATTTGGGAAATTATGCATGAAACAGATCGTAGTAGGAATTATGGTGAGGCAGGTAGGTGATAAGACCGGTGGTTGATGAGGAATAACCGTTGTCACACACGATGTAGAAGTATTTAATTTGCCCCCGAGTAATTGATCTCTGTTCGCCACGAACCTTGTTTAGCGGTGAGCGCGGTGGAGACTGGAGAACCTTCCATTGGTGGAGGATAGCTCTCCAATCTTTGGATAGGGATTGGTAAAAATTTTCTGCGGAGCTCGAGGCCAGCTTCCACGCTAGCCATGCATTTTTCTTCGCATACTTGGAAGGGATTTTTAAGGTAGACCAACCGCCGCAGGGTGGTGCAAAACTCTTTAACAGAGTCTACCGTATTTACTCGTGAAATCCACCATCTGGGACCGGATTCGGATCCCCCGGATCAGAGACCCAGCACCCCAAGAAGTAATAGTGTTATCCAGACCGAATAGCTTTGGGAGGCTGAGCTCACTGGACCTCATTAACTGGTATTCGTCAGTGAATCGTCACTGTTCGGTCTAGAAGGACAGTAGGAGTTGTCAGACTCGTAGACGGAATAACTTCATCAGCAAAAATAAAATAATACCCTGCGTTCTGTGCGTCCTGTGCGTCTGACGCACGTGACGCCGGAACGCAAATCGTGAATCAGGACGCAACGTCGGATCGACGTTGCGTCCTGACTTTGCGTTACTTGGCGCCGTCCGTCCTGACGCAATCAGGACACGGACCCCTACGTCCTGTGCGTCCTGACTGC
>Ga0307509_10007560_pt1 | contig 14151 bp, 18 predicted proteins | sample 10_EM_MG_FD_202245 | JGI IMG/M metagenome (GOLD analysis project Ga0307509, IMG submission 202245) | Populus trichocarpa ectomycorrhiza microbial communities from riparian zone in the Pacific Northwest, United States - 10_EM | ecosystem: Host-associated > Plants > Roots > Unclassified | place... | reverse complement strand
CATCAGCAATCCCTGATTTGGGGTCGTACCTTGCCATAACAAGGGTCACTTACGTCATAGCTGCCTATTCGGCTGCCGTACCTCAACATAGCGGCATACTACCATATACGTCTTCGTAACACCTGATTTACATTATGTAGTGTTCATACTTCGCTAGGTGTGCTATGTACCTAATCCATTATGTTTACATACCATTGTGGACCATTGCCCAGATGTTACATGGGGTGACAGAGCCGGCATACCACCGAAAACTTGAAAAATCTTTCATTTTCGATGTGATGTTCTACTATAGTATTCAAGTCTCTGAAGCTCATAACTTGGGCAATCAAATGCCATATATATTAGAAATTAGCTACGAACATCGATTGATTATGTATGTAAGCACCAAAAGAGTTCTTTATTGAAATACTTATTTAGCCAGAATTCTGTGGACTCTGCAAGACTACTTTCCTTAGTGAATCCAGGATTTGCACTCCGTTCAAAGCGAGGAACAATATCAACAAACGCACGTATTTGATCGAGTGGGACGACATCATATAAAGGTTCTCCTGACACTCGTGTTGCCCTTTTCAGAAGGTAAAGCCCAGTGCTTCGTTCAGGGTACAACCCATGTCGAGAAGGATTTGCGGGATCAGCCTGAGGTTCAATATCATATCGTCGAACATAAGCTAGAAACCTTCCGCAAACCTGCTTGCCGAGGGGTGTACTACGTGGCAGGGTAGCCGTGTCCATTATACAAAAAATGAGGCAAATATCGGCAACAATATGACCTGAACAAGCACTAGGTAAGAAGAGTAGAGGACCGGTGAAGTAGGGTACAGACCAGAAATCCCAGTATTCGGCCAAATCTTCTTCGGATCGATATTGACAATGACTGAATCAAAGCGGCCATGAGGCCATGATTGAGAAGGAGGGGCTGCATTGATGGTAATTGGGGGGAGCACATCGTACGGGGGGTGATAGGCTGTTGTTTGCAATCTCATTTTTGTCCAGACTTCAAGCCGTTCAACTGGAAGTTCGCAGTCTTTCTTAGCGAAACGCCGGCCACCAACTATGGTGACGTGGCCGTTTTGGTCTGCAGAAGAGCCTTGAAGACGTGTAATGAAATCGGCGATAGCAGGTCGGAGATCAGGAATCCTGAACGTATTGGCTATATCATCGATGGATTGTTTGAAAACGGGATCTCGGGAGAGATGGAAAACGACATTGGGAGCGCCCTGATGCGTTCGGTGGGGGTATTTAGCTGATGCGGTGAGCTTATTGCGGCGAAGAAGATTTGCGCGATGGAAATAGTTTGTAGTTTGACGAGATGGGCCCTGTTGTTCGTAATCAACTGCAGTCAAGATGGAAAGCAGCTCAGAAGTGGTGCTGATACTTGTAGATTGAGGACCGTCACAGTTAATGCCCGGATCATCTGCGAGCTCAGGCTGTTCAGCTGTCCGGGTTCTTGACCTGCTGAAGTCGATATTAGCCTTTCGGATGCTTGTTGCAAGTTCAAAATTTCTGATCTTGTCAAAGCGATCAAGAAATCGGCAAATTTGAGATTCATGGGCCTGGTTGTTGCCAGAGTCAACGGGATCCTTGACAACTTCGATATGTGCATGTTCTGTTGTATCTGCTGACCACTGGCATGCGGCGCCACTGTATCGTATGTTGGAAGCAACACTTTGAAGAAATTCTAGTTTCGGTATCCGCCAGTGGTTGATCGGTCCCTTCTTGCCACGGCGTGCCTGTGCATCCAAAATGCTCTGCTTGTGTTTGTGGAAGAGCGCTAGTGCACCTTCGATTTCTTCGCAAATCCCTTCGCTAATAACGGTGGCTTGACCAAGATATCGAAAGTCTATAAGTGCTCGAATAGCAAGGACAAATTCGGAGGAAACTGCTCCAGCAATAATGGCAACAATATAACGCTGGATATCTCGATGTTCTCGTCCTGTCACTTGTTTCAACATTGAGATACCCTCCTTGAAATGCCGGAAACCTGTGCGAGGTTGCAGAATTGAGAAGCGGAAATCGATTTCTTTCTTCCCGACAGCGTACATGCACCATTTGGCGTCGTGAGCCCAGAATTGTATGTGCCAATGATGCAGCGGTTCACTTGTCAGAAATACTGAGGGTTCTGACAGTGCCCAATCCCGCCAAAATGGACGATGAACGCCGTTCAGACGGTTCTCTCTTGCGGCCTTTTCGTAGTCATCTAGGTTCCAAGGACCAACCGACTCTATGGACTGAATAGCTTCCAGGGTGACCTTGCCTCGTCTAGGGGGATGCCGGAATGCATCACCAAATTCCTGATAAGAAGCAAGGGTTATGGAGGATGTTAGTCCACCCACACCTGCAATCAATGCAGACTCTGGCGTATCAACAATGCATGATGCTAGAGGAGTAAAGCAAAAGCGCTTCGACCCCAATGGATCGGTCATGTTGATACCAAAGCGTGCAGCGTCCTTGAGCGGCTGGAGAATGTCATCAAAGCATTGATGAAGGAGACGGGCTTCGAGTATCCCACAAATCTTGCTATTGGGGTGGATGAAGTTGGGGACCGGAAGGAGAGCAAGAAGCAGATAGCAGTGGTTTGATGATTTGTTTCGAAAGTCCATGGATATGTTCGCCATACTAATAAGCAGCGGATGGGCAACACGACCGCCTGTCATTCTTGAAATTTGCGTCTTGTCAGAGGCTAGGATTGTTCCAACAAGTGTTGCGCCAGAAGGAAGCTCCTGCTGTCAGTATGGTGAATATTAGTATTGTTATGAAGGATTATTCGTTCCATACTTACCTGTATATACCATGCCATATTACCAGAAAGCCATTCTGTAAACGTTCTTGTAACCTTTGCGGCACTTTCATAGAGTTGAAAAGGGGAAAATGATATATGGTCCTTGAGAAGCGGGTTTTGCATAAGCGCCTGCAAACATTCTACTGGATCACGGTAGAAAAGGTCGACACGGCTTTTTGTGGGTATTGGCGTTTCTATTGGTTTGCACATCCATTTTGGCCCTGAGGGAAGAATTTCGATCCGACTGTAGAGATCCTTTGCGGTGGTGAATGAGAGATGAATACCCTTGACCTGCAGAGATAAAAAAAATGAGATAACGATTTTGTGAATCTGAAAAGACTCACAAGCTGTAGCTTGAGGAACTTGTCAATTGCCGTCATGCTTAACTTCGATTTCACCAGGAAGGTTGCTAAATCCCATTCTTCTTCTGATGCAAAGGGATAATACAGATTCTTGGTGCGCTTCGTTGCAAACTGGTCGATGTCGAACAGCTCCATGAAAGTTGGCCCCTTTCCAGTTGTACAAGCGGCTCCAGGGTAGCGTTCAACATAGAACGGTTCAGGTTGGGCGTTAATATCGTCAAGGTCGACATCCATCTGGATTGATTCCAAATCACTCCAGATGTCAACATCTGCAGTATCGTCCTCGGTCTGCTGGGGCCTGGAATTCCCCTTGAGCAGTGGCATATCACTGTCGTCTGGGACATCAAACATATCGAGCTCATTATCATCAGGGTCTTGGGCTTCCGGTGGGGGATCGGGTTGTTCAGCGGTAGTGGAATCGGTAGACGACATATTTGCAGTACCAGTCATGGCGGTAGAAGGCCCAGCAAAATTCTGGGAGTATTGGGAACGGCAATGAGAATTCGGTTGATTCATATGATTCAGGGCAGCAGACCGCGTCTTGAAAGTCTTTGCACACCAAGGACAGGGAACATCTGTAGTCCGAGTTGGCGCCATGGACGTTCGCACATGAAGAATGACTGCAACATGTTCACCACGCCTCAGACACGTGTAGACTGCTGTGCTGGACTGCGCATCGCATTATTAATCTATACGCAAAAAGATAGATATGATTGGGATAATGAGGGCTAGTCGGCCATCATCTTCAGGACTTTGTTGTTGTGGCCCTTCCTCCAGATGCCTTCGTTTTCTAGGATTAGGCGGTATTGTTCTGTCCGTCCTAGAACTCTCTCCAGTGATCAATGTTGTGTAGATGAGGCATGGCAGATTTAGGGGCCCAACGCGACCACGGTGGCGCTGGAGGCGCCGGACCAGGCCGCATATGGAAAGGACTACTGCTCGGGGGAGGAGATGGACGATAGATCATGATGAACATACTAGTATGGAGATTGAGGCGGAGCAGAGGGTGATGAATCGGGGTGCGGAAACTTGAAGCAGATAAAGAGGAATCCTTCGGAACGGGCACAAATTGGACGAGCTCAATGAAGAGTGTCGCGACCTATGACATCAGAATATGGATATATCTTGCCCTTCCTCAGGCAAGTTTCCTCCGTTTCTTGTTGTGTGCTACAGGTGGCCGACTAGCGAGGATTATCCGGCCAAGTCTAGTCCGAATGAAATGTCCAGATTGGGGAAACAGGAAATTCAATCTTGTAGAGTTTGCGCATGTAATAATGGTGAACTTGTGGAAGGTACTCGGAACGTTGATTCTCTGGGTGTGAGGTATAAAATAGGAATTGTCCAATAATGGCAGAACGCCTGTCGATACAGTGTACAATTATCTCCGTTTTCTTGTCATTCGCAAGGATGGTAGGAAGAAAATTTCTTGGCACATTCACATGGAAGTGAGCGGTTGCACTGGACAGCGACCGGAGTGGCCGCAATGGGAGGAGGCCCGACGGAAGTGTTGCGAAGAATTCATCATTCGGCGGCAGGTCATCGTCAGGCTCCAAAATGTTGTCTATGTAAAGCTTCTTGACTATGCGTTTCATTGCGGCCTGCACAATACCAAGGAATTGTCTTAATCCATGCTTCAGGCTTGGCTACCTGCTTCTCCAATTGTCCGAAGTTGAACATGTTCAGATGGGCCTGGCGTAGTCCCTCCACTTTGCAATAGATATGAAAACGTTGGGCAGGGTTGATGATAAAAACTAGTGTCTTTCTGACCCCTACCGCAAATACACCACGAGTGGTATCGCCCAAGGACTCTGTAGTTGCAATGCCTATCTCTCAGGTGCAGGCTCGGCAGAGAGCAGCTCGTGCGGGTCATACGGGATCCGGAAAGTGCCATCGACTATACGCGGAGGCTGCCTACTGGAATGAGATGTTACCAAACTCGATTCCTGATATTCAGAGGATGAACCTCGCGTCGACAATTCTTCAGTTGAGGGCGATGACCTTCTGAGCTTCGACTTTATGGATCCCCCGCCACACCAAACCATGTTGATGGCTCTGGAGTCACTTCACGCACTCTCTGCTCTTGATAGTGAAGGGTTGCTGACAGAGCTGGGGAGGACTATGGAACCGCCCCTTGCCAAGATGCTAATTGCTTCTGTTGAACTTGGATGTTCAGAGGGAATTCTGTCGGTCGTTGCAATGCTCTCCATGCGAATTCATACAAGCAAGGAGCATGGGGAGGGCACAGGATGTAAGGTCGCAGTCGTTGGGCATCATGGATCGGTATGTCCAGCCGCCGTTGGCCCCCACAGTCACCAGTCTTCGACCGGATTGAAGTAGTGATTGCGCAACACATTCTCGCAGCGATTTTCCAGGTCAGAGGCTACGTCAGCGAGAATATATACTTGAAATCGACGGCCTTCGCACGAGCAGTTATAATGCGATTCCGAATACCGCGGTCGATGGAAATTTAGGGTCCATATCTGCGAATCCATACAATTCTCGACATTTTTGGTTTGGTTGGTCCAAAATCTCAGGTCTTTCCGTCATCTCTACGACTTTGCCTGGCACGAAGCATCTGCATATGCTGGGAGATTGCAGAGCCATGCATGTGAGTAATTGCCGACAGTAGTGATATCGTTGTCACCCAAATCCAACCTCCCTTCCATAACGCTTGCTCATGATCCACAATTTCTTTCGCTTCCGTGACGTTGAGCAAAACTTTCAGAGAAGACCCTTCGATAAGAAGACACTTGCAGTCATTCGAGTAATCTTGCCTTTCTCCCTCTGGAGCGCGGCTTTCCGAGCCAAACTGCAGGCGCCGATCTCGGGACAGTCAAAGCTGCACATTTCGACTTCATGTAGCAATGCGTAAAGATCTCATAGATGCATTTTACAATGTTGACTGACCACAAATAAGTAAAGAAAAGCCGGCTTTCACAATTTGTTCTGACATGCCTGAAGCAAGAAAGTACGAGAACTAAGAATCACAAGAAAAAAGATAGGAGTAAACTAACCACTTCTGCCAAGGTTTCCAAACATATTTTATCCCAAGCCGCCGCTAGAAACAGTTCCCAGAAACTTCAGAGATGTAGACGTTACACATGTCTGCAGCTTCCGCAGGGTGCTACCTGATCGTAAAGTGGCCCGGAATTCCTTCGGCATTAATGGTTGGCCATTCCCACTTTCGAGCTCCGATAAGCGCTTGCGAAACCAAGTGTCACTCTTTTCGTTCCAAAAGGTGGTTTTGATATTGTCCTCCCAAAATATTGATGTAGGCCACCAGGAAACTGTGGTCTTTTGACCATCGGCTGAAATTCACATATGAAGATATAATCATTTCAGTCAGAAAAATGACATACAAGTGAAGGTACGGGTAACGCCACAAATGAGGTCTTCCTCGGTAGGATGTAAGGTGTCATCGCAGAGAAAGGGTCCTGAAGGAGACACTTGATAACTCGCTCCGATTCGATGTATGGTCATTGTGGCTGAAGGGCCAGAAATTATCTCTCCCAAACCCACTGAACTAATTGCCAATCGCCACACAATTCCACCTCGTTGTAAAGCTGCACGCGCCACCCGGGGGTTACGGAGTAAGGCGTTCCGGGATTTCACATAGGCGTCATAGTTGGCCTTTGTAAATAGTGAACCCGACAGTCTCCAGGGAATAAAAGCCGGAGATGGCTGGTACATGGGATACGGAAGTGGAAGTAGAGTACGGAATCGAATCCCTAGCTTCACAAGCTGGAGGACCAATTCGTCTTGATTCAAACCCACCTTCAGGCGGCAGATGAAAAGAGCATCAAGAATATTGGTAACAGCAAGTTGCCATTTCTCAGGTTGATTCCTGAAGCAAAATAGGTAGAGATTTTCACTATGCTTCACCATCGATTTGATCCGAAAGGTGCCAGCTAGAGGCATGCGGTTCCCGGATGAAAGGTCAAATAAATCGTTGCTGGGGGTAGACACAGGATCACTGGACCATTGCGATAGAAAAAGCATAGCAGCCTTTCCCTCAGGTGACCGTAAGAAGTCCTCAATGTTGCCAAGGCCCCCAACAGCATTGCTGAGTTCTAGCTTGTCGCGATTGGAAAATTCAGGGAATTTGTGTTGCACTTCATGGTCGGGTAAAGGGGGAACGAAGCCATAAAATTTATTCAGAATTTCGAGCGGTGACAGAGGTTCGAATTCGAAATCGTGTCCAGTCGCAAGAGTGGTTGTGGTTGCAAAGGGTGTAGAATCAGTGTCACAAACTTGTGCTTCACATCGAAGGGCATCTTCGATGTAAGACAGTTCGGATGTAGGAACAATGTCACAACTCGGCGCTTGTGCATCATATCGAAAAGAATCGTCAACAAAAGAAAGATCTCCAAAGTCCTCGTCATCTGATTCGGAGTCCTCGTCATTCGAGTCCTCATCATCGAAGTCGCCGCAATCCCATTCATTGAGAACACCATTGTAAACAGAGTTCTTCCCTTTGTACATAGATAGCACCTTCCTATGGTCTCGCTGGTCCACCTTTTCTCGCTTCCAACTGTCATCAGCCTGCAGTTCCCAAACATATACAACAGTCTTGACTACGGGTGGTTGCTTCTCGCGATTTATGCGTCGCTGACGGGCAAGTTGATCTTCATGTTCAATCACTTGGGTCCGTAATCGTTCCCTCGCCTGAAGAAAGGCGACCCAGGGTTTATCGTTCCTATTTCCCCTACATAGTACAGGGGTCTGAGGAGAAATATCCTGAGGAATAAAGTTGAATGGTTCTTGAAGTAAATGAACGGGGGGAGCAAGTCGGCCGATAGCAGGTTTTTGACGAGCAGCTTGTACTTCTTTACGTCCCCACGGATACCATACTGGGACACTGTATTTCCTGAAGAATTCAACTGAATATTGGTGATGAGGGGGTTCAGCGATTTCCAAGAAAATTCCTGCCCGCTCAGTGTGAGGCGCGAAACTCCCCAGTGTCATCTGGATGTCGGAGAGAAGATTGTGGTCGTATTTACATCCTTCAAGTAAGAACTTGAACCATCCTGGATAGTGAGCAGTTCGATAATCCTCCCGTCCTAGTTCAAGAGATACGGCAATACAGAACGAAATCAACGCCATCCAACAAGAGAACCACTTCCTGACCCTGTTTGCTTGCTTTCGGAACCCACTTGCTTGAGCGTGGTGTATAGGAAATCCGAGTGGATGATTGATGATTTTTTCCACCGGTGGTAGACCATACTTAGTAAATAAGGTCTCAACTAGACGCGAAAGCTCCACTTCGAGTCGGTGCCAAGAGATATGTGTGGGAGGATCCAGTCCATACCCACGACGACCATATGGCACCCAAGGGATGATGGCGAGACGGTCGAAAGGAGCGGTATCGAATACGGGTTCGAGAGGAAGAAAGGCAAGATATGCAGTGGAATCATTCCACCACAACGGATTATGGAATTCTGAAACATCTGATTCCGCCGTGTTGCGTACAAGAGATGGTGCGTTTGGAGAAGGCAAGGTGACATCTCTCATGCAATTTGGAGAGTAAAAGATATCGCCATTGAGAGTCAATACCCGACAGTTACGTTCATCGTGGTCAAGGTAGGATATTGCAGTAACGGTTCGATAGAACAAATCAAGTGGGGTGCTCCTATAGGTAAAGCTGACACCAGGCGGAGGAACGTTGAAGGTCGACATTGGAATGACTGCGCACGCGATGAAAGCGTTTGAAAATAGAAAATGGACAAAAGGGAGCCGGCCTGTCGAAGCGAGCTTGAAGGATCCCGAACACGATCGTGAAAACACTTGCTAATGACCTCCGGGCGGACAACGAACGACCTCGACGCGTTTTTATGAGTGATTATCGCGTATTTCAAGGCTTAGATGGACACACCACCCTGAAACACGGAGTAGAAGGAATGAGAAAGATGGACGCAACGATCCGGCCCAAGAAAGAAAGTCACGTGAGGGTTTGACTTCAAGCACGGGTCTCTAAGTTTTCGTTTCCTTACCAACTCTCACCTGCTGTGGTGGGTCGTCCTAAGCGGCTAGTGAGAGACCCCTTCCTAAGATCCGTCATGTGTGGTGGGAACTACCTAAGCGTATGACGCCTCGCTCACTCCCAATGGCATTCTCGTGGTTGACCCTTTCTCTTCCTTCCGACAATCCCCCCCTCCTGTCGTTGGACGATTGAATCGCACCTCGCGGCTCCAAGGGACAGACATTCAATTGGCCTTGGATCGATTCATCAAGCTTATTCCCCGTAGTTTAGTCCATAGATCAATTGTGGACAGTTAGTTCCCCTGTTTTTCGTCAAATATTACCCAAGTAATCTTTTCATGGATCTAGATGGTTGCTATTTAAACCGCCTGTTCGCCGCCTTGGCTGGTCATCGCGAAAAATGCCTGGTTCTGCCTATCTCGCACCGATGCGGACGACGCGTCTATGTTCACCCGGTCAACTCCAAACTCGCGGTACGACCCAGTTCAAGAGACATCGAGAAAATTAATGGTTAGTCCTCTTGCTCAACTATCTTTGCTTATGGTTTACTTTTTTTTTTTGTATCGTTTGTAAAGTCCATCGCCCCGCAGGTTTCCCTCGTCTCTGCAAATTGAACGATGGCGACCTTATCAATTTACATCATGTGATGGTGCGATCATCGTTCCTGTCAGGATAATCAGTTGTTGAACATCTTCCTTGAAGATCTCGAACCCTCATTCTTATTGCCTTTCTTTCAAGTGAATCTACTCGATGTAAGTCTCATCTCAGGACTCTGGATTTTAAAATGACAAGCCTGCAATGTACCAGATTCAAATGTCCACCGAAGTCGAACAAAACCCAGAAAGTCGAGAGTCGACTCGGAGTGTGCTGGCAAGTGATTCTAATAGAGGTATTCACTTCGAACTCAGGCGTTCTTGTAGAATTGTCCGGATTCCATATGGAGTGAAGAAGAGGCGTGGCAACTTCTTCATCATGCCCAAAACTTACGCGATGTGTACAAGAAGAACAAGGATGACTGCTACACCCGCCTCCATCAGGCACTCCTTGAGGCTCAACAGGCCGATACCCAACTCTTTGAGATTGATGATCACATCGGAAGACTTAGATATGTTATCAGGAAATCAGGTTTTCCGGTTCCGAGCTTCAATGGAAATTCTCCGAGTCCAGCACGGATCTGTATTGATGGCGGTTAGCTGCTCATTTATGTCTATACTGCACCAAATGATCTAAAACTTGCAATAGCATCCCACACCATCCTGCTCGGGGATGAAAGTGATGACTTGGATGGCAATGGTCATTGTATCACCGTAATTTTGGATTGATTATTGCTAATATTATCGAGAAGCTGTACTAGTAACTGTGGAACCGAATATCGTCCGATTTTGCGACCTGCCGAAGCCTTCGATGTGTTCAATTTGGTTAGCACAACTGATGCGCCGGAGTGATGCGGTTCCAGGTTAAAAGCCAAATGTTCGCCTTTGCCAGACCCCCAGTCGCATTCCCTCTGGTTTGATACGTTCCACAAATGCCACCCAAAAAAGGTTCTACCAAATCCAAAAAGGGTACCAAGTTGGCTGTTCCTGCAGCGATAAGTACGTTGATTTATCCTTTTCTATTATTCCATATCATTCCTTTCCACAAAATAGAGGAAAATCGTGCCCCAATTGCCACTGTGTCAGGAACGAACACCAATGGTACCGGTAGGCCTTTCCGGCTCCATCTTTTGCTTTCTGTTACTACTGATTCGTCCCAGAGCCCTCCCCCGAGCTTTCCATTGAGGAACAACCTCTTGCTCACAACACCATGCAAAGGCCTCAACGTCTGAATAAAGGAACTCGCATGGCAGGTTATATCAAGAGCATCAAAGCATTATCGGATGACGATGGTGAAGATGTCCCAAAGAAAACCAAAGGCAAAAGACAGGCGAACGACAGTACGGATACTTTGCAGGGGGACGAGGATAATAGGAACCCAATGGCGCCCCCCTCTAAAAAGCAAAAACCGATTCCGAACCTGAAGGTAAGTACATTTATCTGCCAGTGACTTAGAAGACGAATGTCTAATTAGTACCGTCTTTATAGCAAGTTCGAAAGGACCCACCTTTGGTTGTGCAGCAGCCTCGGCCTTCCAAAGCGCCAGTACTCCACCAGTCCCAGTCAACCAATCCTCTTTCTCGCCATAATGTTGAATCATCCGTGCAGCAACCTCAGCTTGCCGATGCGCCAGTACAGCCAACAGTTCACCGGTCTAGTAAACCTCCTCCAGTTCAACATAAGACACATTCGGCACAGCCAGCTGCTCATACTGCAACTGCCAGCGGTCCCAGGTCAGCTGAGTCTGATTCACAGGCAAGTCCTATAAACTCCCATCTAATTCACTGATAAATAGTATCCTACAGCGACAACTACCTTCGTCGACACGTCTGGGGCTAGTTCCATCAGTTGATTGTCAGCCTGTACAACCCGGTTTGGACCCAGACCATCCGCGCACACCAAGCAAAGATACCGCACATAGTAAGTCAACTACGACAAGTTCATTGACAAACTTCTACTGATGTAAATCTATCCAAATAATTTTGTACCCCGAAGGATCCGTAGGCCCTGAATTAAGCCCACATCATGACTTCGAGGACATGTATGCGGATTCTGATGGACACGACATTGGGGATGGAATTGCAGCCGGAATGGATGTTGACCATGACAACAATATTGAATTTGAAGCTATGGATGAAGGTAAGCATCACAAGATTTTCCACATTGCCATCGTTGCTTTTGGTGTTCTAGATGATGGCGACTGGCGCGAGCGCCGGTCTGAGCCTGATTTGGATGATTACAATGACAATCCCTTCATTCAACAAGAGTCTCAGATCCAAAATCGTATGTGCTCTTATGTCTTCAAACTTAGATGTCTATTCAAGCCCCTTACAGGAGATTTTGAAATTGATGAAGAGTCTCCTGATGAGGATGAACGACGTGCCCAGGCGGCACTGCATAGCCCAGAGCCCAACGTACCAACTCAGAAAATGGTATGTGAATTGTTCGAGCCTCTATACAACTCTTATAGCTTTAGTGCAGACCACGGCGACTGACGTTTTGGAGGCCTACAGAAAAAAGAACAAGGCTGTCCGTCCACCTTCAGACGAAAAACTCCGTGACGCGGCAAGGCATCAGCTGCAAAGGGCAGCTTCGGATAAGCAATTGCATGAAGATGACAAACCCCAGGCTGAGGATGAAGGTGGATCCGATGGAGACACTGAAGATGACGACGAAGGTGAAAACAGGGGAAAGCGACGTGCACCACGTAACTCTAAGCAAAATGGCAAGATCTCTGCGAAAACGCTTAGGTACTATACCGGTACCTGGAAAGCAATGCTCAACACCACAAAGAAGCGATTCCGTGGTTATGTTGTGTTTACAAACCCATTTCCTTCTACAGAAGACCACATGGATGAGGCTATGGCCCTGATTTCGGAGGTAAAAGCTGAATTTGAAGCTGATGGTCGTATGTTTGATCCTGGTAGGAGTGTTCCCTCGTCATGGGAGTTGAATTTTGGATAACGCCGAGTTTCTTTCAGCTATTTGTAAAACAGAGGACATGGGCACTCTTGTAAGTTCCGAGGTTTTTTTTGTTTTGACACACTACCACTGCCATGTAGGTCTTGAAGGAGGCTGCAACCTACCGTTGCCGGATGAAGACCGCATGCCGCGAGACCATTCCAATTTATTATCCCAGCGCTATATCACCTAATTGTGACGGTGGCAACCAGCTCGAATACTATGGCGTGGTGAAGAGGGAGGTTCATAACCTCTTAACACACCGTACCAAGCCTTTCCATATAGATGGGAAGGATGAAAATGTATGTATTCCCATCCAGTTCATTGTGTCTCATTCATTTCGAACTAACATTGTCGGATAATTCAAGGGCAAAACCAATAACTTTATGCATCCAAGTATCAAGGATCTTTGTATCCGCCTCTTCTATAACGATGGCCGCCAATCTCTTGCACGAACATTTGATGAGTTCAAGACATCAGTCCCTGAGCGTGCCGTTATACTTGCTGCTACCTGTGTATGTCTCACCTCATGCTACGCCATGTCCTGCTGATTACTCCTTTTAAGGTCTACCATGCAATCGATGAATACAGGGATGGCGGATATCGCATAAACAAGGAATTTTCGGCTGAGAACTATAGTAGGACCTATAAAGGACTTATTCATTCGCTCGAGATTCTAAAGCAAGATCCATATCATCGGGAGAAGTGGATAAGAGTCCGCCGCGAGTGGGCCGAAGTTGGCATGTAAGTATGCATTTTATTCTGTGACATTTCTGATTCGGCTTGTAGGTACATAATGAACCCTCCCGATGAGGAGGAATCTATCACAGACATCCCGGTCATCCTTGACTAGCAAGCACGATCCCCCCTTTTTTTGTCCAATATCCGTTTTCAGATGCGCGGCTCATGGGATACTTGATTAGCTTCTTCTTGATAACGGCACCATCTCTGGCTCGAAGTTCCTTGCCTCCTTATAGTAAATTCCCTTTTATTCACATACCAAGTGCTTAGTCGGATCGTTCATGTTACAAATACCGTTTTAATGCATACAGTCTATATTTAGTAATGCTTTGCCCAAATTGAGTAATTAAGCAATTCAGAAAGCAACGTTATATAATGGTTTGTAAAGGGTCAGGTAATAGTATACAATGGTACCTATTAAACTGATGATGCTTTGTAGAGATCCATATTCTGTCAGCCGTACTACATATCAAGAGGCCAAAGCTCTCCATTTCACCTGCTATAGTATATAATGTTAGACACGTAGCAACCAGCACTGTGTAACATGTGCCGTACCACCCATACTATTGCATAACTAACACAAGATGTCTATATACCATTCCATACCCCCTAGGTTTGGGTACAGACCTCCCCATAACTCCTACAGTGCTCTACACAAGGGGTGACCCTTGCTATGAAGGTATGGAGGTATGGACCACTATATAGTGGTACATACCTGGGTCCGGGTTTGCTGATG
>Ga0307509_10007559_pt1 | contig 14153 bp, 12 predicted proteins | sample 10_EM_MG_FD_202245 | JGI IMG/M metagenome (GOLD analysis project Ga0307509, IMG submission 202245) | Populus trichocarpa ectomycorrhiza microbial communities from riparian zone in the Pacific Northwest, United States - 10_EM | ecosystem: Host-associated > Plants > Roots > Unclassified | place... | reverse complement strand
GTGACTTGATTTCTTATAGCATCACATCGGGAATACCGAATAGAAAAAACAAAGCTTGTGAATAAATTCTTACCTTCTTCTCGCCAAGAACATTCTGGAATTTGGATCTCGATAGCAAGCAAAACCAGCTGAGAGAGTGGAGAGTGAAGACAATTAGATTCAGATCAGACTTCAGAGGCGTTGCTGGTGAGTGGAGAGTGGAATCGATTTCTTAATCTGCTGGGCTGCTGGCAATTTGGGGAAAGGGGAAAAGGAAAAGGAGAAAGGGAAAAGCCGAAAAGGGGAAGGGTGGAGACGTGGACTTGGAGTGTCGAGCGGGGGAGTCAGCAGTTGTTTTTCATTTCATGTGAAATCGTGAAATCGGACCGGGTTTCATGTTTTTTACGAGTTGACCTGATTTTACGCGAGTTTGACTAATTTTATTGGTTTTCAAGTTTTAAACCTGATTTTACACATTTTACGCCTTTTGACTCGTAAAATCGTATGATTTTACGAGTTAAAACACGTTTTAAATAACCTTGGTCTTGTAGAGGAATGTAACACATATAACTGCTCGTCGGGGAATGTCTCTCTTATTGTTTCGGATTGTATATCCTTGGTCCTTAGTCGACTCAAGTGATCAACCACATGGTTTTCAACACCGTTTTTTGTCTTTGATCTCAAGATCAAATTCTTGTAAAAGCAAGATCCACCTAATCAATCTTGGTTTGGACTTCTTTTTTTAAAAAAAGATACCTTAAAGCTGTATGGTCAGTAAAAACAATGACTTTTATACCAAATAGATATGACCTGAATTTTTCAAAAGCAAACACCACTGCAAAAAAGTTCATTTTCAGTAGTATAGTAATTGCATTGCACTACATCCAGCATGCGGGAAGCATATGCGATAACATGCAAATTCTTCCCTATTCTTTGCCCAAGCACAACTCCTACTGCATAGTCACTCCATCACACATTATCTCGAAAGGCTCATCCCAGTTTGGTGGTTGGATGATAGAGGCAGATGTGACACGCCTTTTAAGCTCATCATGGGCATATTTACATGCTCGATCAAACACAAAATTCACTTCTTTGGCTAATAATTTGCACAAGGGTGCTGTAATCTTCGAGAAATCTTTGATAAAACATCGATAGAAACCTACATGGCTAAGAAAAGAATGAACTTCCCTCATGTATGAGGGGTGAGGCAATGATGAAATGACATCTATTTTAGCTTTATCAATCTCTAATCCACGAGAAGACACAACTTGCCTAAGAACTATTCCTTGTTCTACCATAAAATAACATTTTTCATAGTTCAAGACAAGGTTAGTTTCAATGCATCTTTTCAAAACTAAAGATAAACTTTTTAAACACTTATCAAAAGATCACCATACACCGTGAAATCATCCATGAAAACCTCAATTATTTTTTCAACATAGTCAGAAAAAATACTCATCATACATCTTTGAAAAGTTACAGGTGCATTACAGAGATGAAAAGGCATTCTCCTATATGCATATGTACCAAATGGACATGTAAATGTAGTCTTTTCTTGATCTTCAGGATTAATAACAATCTGATTATATCTACTATATCCATAAATAAAGCAATAAAAAGACTTACCCGCTAGACGTTCAAGCATTTGGTCCATGAATGGTAATGAGAAACGATCTTTGCGTGTAGAAAGATTAAGCTTTCTATAATCAACACACATTCTCCAACCACTCGAGATGCAAGTAGGAATGAGTTCATCATTTCTGTTCTTTACCAACATGATTTTGGTCTTTTTGCGCACCACATGGATAGGCGCCACCCATTTACTGTCCATGATGGGGTAAATGACTCCTGCATCTAATAATTTCAAAATTTCAGCTTTCACTACCTCCATCATAGGCGGATTCAACCTTCTTCGCATTTCCCTTTGTTGGTTTTGCATTGTCCTCCAATAGTATGTGATGCATACACATCGAGGGACTAATGCCCTTGATGTCGGCTGAAGTCCATCCAATGGTTGTTTTGTGATCGCATAACAGCTTCACAAGTTTTTCCTCTTACGCACTTATCAACCTTTTTGCTATGATAACAAAAAGTGTATTATTTTCTTTAATGAATACATACTTCAGATTATCAGGCAAAGGTTTCAACTCTAACTCGGGGGCCTGTAAAATAGATGGCAAAAGCTTTTCATGTGAAAGTACTAAATCAACAAAGACATTACCATGGGGGACGGTTTGTAAAGCTTACAAAGCCAATGCTGATTTGTGCACATTTTGGGGAACACATATGTGCCTCTCCATCTCTTCTATCTCAATAAAATCATAGCCATAACTTAAAGCCACGCTTAATCCGTCCTCACAATCAAAATCAAAAACTTGTTGCACACACTTATCAACTTGGTCATAACATGTGATAGAATAAATATTACTGTAAGGATATTTCATTGTATCATGAAAATTAAATTCAATCTTTTCATCTCTTACTTCCATGGACAAAGTATCTTTACCACAATCAATTTTTGTATTGGCAGTTTTCAAGAATGGTCTCCCAAACAATATAGGAGTGTTGTTTGATAAATCACAAGAATCACATTCGATATCAAGAATATAAAAGTCGCATGGAATAACCAAACTATCAATCTTGACCAGGACATCTTCTATCACACCAAGTGGATAAATAAAACTACAATATACAAGTTGTATTACAATACTAGTTTTATTCAAAGGCTCCAGACTATGAGAATCATAAACATGTTTAGGCATAACACTAATGGATGCACCTAAATTGCATAAGGCCTTTTTAAAACTAGCATTACCAATAACACATGGGATAGTAAACGCACCTGGGCCTTTTTGCTTCAAAGACATATTCTTTTGAACAACATCATATACAACTTCACCTATACTTATCATTTTATGGCCTTTTAGCTTGTAGGCTCTCTTGGTAGTATATAACTCCTTTAAGAATTTGGCATACTTGGGAATTTGCTTGATAACATCAATCAAAGGAATGTTGAGTTCCACTTTATTGAAAACCTCTAAAATCTCCTTTTCTTTATCCTCTTTCTTAGACCTGGAAGAACTCAAAGGAAAGGGTGAAATTGTTTTAAAACTGGAATTTAATGAGTTAGTACTTACCTTTGGAGTGTTGGTCGTTTTTTTAGTTTGTGAAGGAAGAGGATGTTTCTTCTTTATACTCAATTCAGTTTCTATCTCCTCTTCTACCTCCATCTTAATTTGTTTCAACCTTCGCTTTTCAAGTTCTTTTCCACTTCACAGTGTGATCACACTAATATTCTCTTTTGGATTCAATGCTTGGGAGGGCAACTTTTCATTGATTTGTGCTTCCAATTTCCCTACACTTGAAGCTACTTGCCCCATTTGCTTCTCTAAGTTGTGAATGCTTGACCTTGTTTATTGTTGAAAAGACATGATATTTTGTTGCAATGTCACTGTGTTAGAAGCCAAGGTTTTCATCATCTCATGAAGATCATCACTCGATGACCCTATAACATTGGAGTTTGTGAATGCAGGGGGTTGTCTCGCTTGATAATTCTGTTAAGGCTGAAATCCATGGGAATGGAGATGTCGGCCTTGATTGCCTTGTTAAGACAGGTTCCTATAGCGTAAGTTTGGATGATCTCTCCATCCGGGATTGTATGTTTTGGAAAAAGGATTATACTTTCGCTGGGGTTGTCCATTGAATGTTCCATCAACTGCATTAGCTTGTTCAATGTAATCTTCTTATATTGTTGGGCACATATCCGAAGCATGTCCTTGTAAGGAGCATATGCTACAAATTTTCATATTGTGTACATTTCCATTAGCCAAAGAACGCATAAGAGAAGTAAGATCATCAACTTTATTCTTAATGTTAAAAATACTTACCTCATTTACTCGTTTGCTTTGAAAGTCTCCACGTGTGCCAAATCATTTGGAGTTGGCTGCCATATTTGAGATCAATTGGCATGCAGCCTCGGGTGTCTTATCTACCAATGCCCCTTCACTTGCCGCATCAATGATATTGCGGTCAGTAGGCATCAATCCTTCATAGAAATATTGAATGAGCAGCTAACCGGGTATTTGATGATGAGGGCATTAAATGCACAATTGCTTAAATCTTTCCCAATACTCGGAGAGTGTCTCCCCATGAGATTGTTGAATCCTATATATTTTTTTCTTATGTTGGCAACTTGAGAGGCTGGGAAATACTTTTCAAGGAAAATCTTCTTCATGCCATTATTCCAAGTTCCAATGGAACCTAGGAGAATAGAGAAAAGTCATGCCTTTGCTGCCCCTTTTAAAGAGAAAGAGAAAGCTTTCAACTTAACCTATTCTTCATCAAATCCATTTGGTTTCATGTCAACACAAACCATGTGGAACTCCTTGACATGAGTATGAGGAACTTCTCCAGCAAGTCCATTGAATATTGGTAGTAGATGTATAAAACCAGACTTCAGCTCAAAGTTGGCATTGTTGTCGATGTTTATGCACAATGGTTGATTCTCTACGTTAGGAGCAGCAAGCTCCTTGAGTGTCTGTTGTCGTGCAACAACCATAGTGTTGACGTGAGCTACCTTTCATAACCTGCGTAAAGTGTTTTCAATTTCGAGATCTACCTGCACTTGTCTTTGGTTAGTAGAACAAGTTACAAACATAAATCATCAAGAAAACTCAAAAGAAACCAACCACATGAGATTTAGAGTAGTGTAAATGGAATGAAAATCCTACGCTAGAAAACAAAAACTACCTAAAAACCCTAGAAAACAGCGGAATTTGACCTTGATATGGTGGGGCTAATGGCTAATCCTGTTCAGAACGTTGTTTCCTTTTAGGAAATAAAAGGTCGAGTCCTAATTCCACCAAAAAATCACTTTTGAACAGTAATTATACCGTACTGTACAATACCGCTGCAAGCAAAAAAAAGATTTGTTTCTTTTTTTTACAAAATAAATAACAATCACATCAAATAAAAATCACAGCACAAGAATCAACTAAAATCACTTCCCCGACAATGGCGCCAAAATTTAATGCAATGTCGCTGTAACACAAATTAATTACCCTAACTTAAATAAACAAGATAGTATAGAGTAAGCATGGGGTCGATCCCACTAGGAAGGTTTAATTTAGATTTTTGTGTTATATGATATGCAATTAGGGGGGATTGAGATTATCTAGGCTATAACAGAATAAAACAATCAAGCTCAATTAAATGAAACCAAAATTTATCAAGAAAACAAACCTTAGTCACAAGTAAACGTCCACCTACAGAAATCAAAACTGATCATGGAAACAAAACGTCAATTTATACTCTGAATATTTATCTTTTATTATGTTGATTAGTTAACAGATTCAGTGTATAACTAATTCTAACCACCAAACAACCACAGTGTTCGCAATAGTAATTTAATTCAATTGCAGCCTTAAGAACTAGATAAATTGATTAATCTAGACAACATAACTGTCTGCAATTTATGTTTGATTTGATCGAATGTTCTTGCTAAGATTAATAACGTAGATCCGCCATAATTATTAAACTCAGTTGCTTCACAAGTTTATATACCATAACTCCGGTTTTGATATCAAACTTAGCAATAAATTGTTCACAGTAATAACTTAGAGTCCGCTCTAGCAATTAAAATAAATAATCATAAGACATAAGCATAGGAAAACAAACATATTCATCATATAAACTGAAAAGAAAAGGTAAAATAAATCTCACAGTTCTTGAAATCTGAAGGTTTTTGTGTCCTTGCAACCAAGAAAAAGAATTTAGTCTTGCATGTCTATTGAATAACTAATAAAAAAGAAAGAAGAATGCATGATTTTGGGTTTTTAGAGGAAGGTGTGTTCTTTCTCTCTTGGCTGGTTGCCTCCTCTTCCTTTCTCTCTTTCTTTTTAAATCCTAGAAAACCCTAGTCCATTTTCTACAAAATAGTCATTTCCTAAGTAGACAATTTACATTTAAATAACTATTTTCCTAAAAAAGAAGAAATAACCTTGCATAAAACCTTCAAGCTTTGACTTTTGACTTAGAGGAGCTAAATTGCCGAAATAAAGACGTGGATGTCGGTTTGGATGCTATGGGATGTAATTTGAACTTGTTTATTCACAAAACATGTCTGATGACAGAATTCATGTGTCATCTTAGAAAAATTATCTCTCTCTCATATGAGCTCATTTTCTGCTGAAATTGGTAGGCTGATAGGTCTATGAGTCAGGAATCCAAAAACATTGAGTTTGCATCAAATGGACTTCTGTAGCTTAAGATATTCAAGTCGGACTGGTCGAAGATCAACACTGACAGAATGCGAGATTTGACTTTGAAGGCAAGTGCAGGTAGATCTTGAAATTGATGCTCTTTTTTTTTCTTCTAAACTATATATAGAAACGTATGGATGTTAGCTTTCTACCACTAGAATCACTTTGTTTCGACTTCTAGAGCTCAAGCTCAGCACAAAACATCTAACGAAGGTTAAATCTGCTAATTATCTCCAATTTACTTCTTTTTAAATCTTACATCCAAAAGTGCCTTCAAAACATAAAACCAAGAATATCAAGGCATTTTATATATAAAACATAGGAAAATACTAGGTAAATATATGTAAAACTATCAAATAATATGGTTGCATCACACAGTTGCTAAAACAAAGATGGCAAACCAAACACACTGCAAAAAGTAATTAGGAAAGTAACGCAATCTTCACAAATTTTTCTTCCAAAAGTTGCCCTACTCCTAATAGCGCAACTATAAGGGGTTGCTCTACTAGAAGTAATGCAACCTATGAAATTTTTGTTGAATGGTTTGTTTAGTGGGAGAAGCGCAACACCTCGATAAACCACCCTTCCCCCCTCATTTCTCTCTACCTATTTCTTCTCCCTTATCAAAAAACAATTTCATCCTCACCATTGCTTGTAGCGCCACCACCCATCCTTGTTATTGTCGTTCCTTGCTAGCATTATTCCTTGCCAACTTATATCCTTGCCTTTCCCCCCCATAAATCTCATCACCACCATCACTCCCCACTTCTCCCTCACCTACCACCACTTCCCTTTCAACAACTTCAAGGTAAAACTCCATCTCACTTTTAAAAGTAATTTGAATCTAATTTGAATGTTCAGATTTATTTTACTATATTAGGGTTTAGCCAAATGTATAATGGTTTTTAGATTTCTAGATCAACTAGGTATGAATTAAATCAATTAGATATAAATTAGATCAATTAGGTTTTATATGATTAGTGAGAATCTGTGAGAATTGATAAATTTTGGGAGAATTGGGTAGAATTAATGAATTTTATCAAATTGATAGTTTTGTGAAAATTATAAATTTTAGGAGAATTTGTGAGGATTGATGAATTTTGTCAAAATTTATAATTTTTATATTAGGGGTTTATGTGAATTTTGTAATTTTTTGCAAATAATAAATTTTAGATATAAATTAATTAGTTAGTGTTTGATATTATTATGGTTCAATTAGTTAAAAATTAGATAGATTAATTATTATTTTAGATTGTTATATTATATCCTTGGATTTTATTGTTTTACATAATATATCTTCTAATATGTCATTTACCTATCAACAATAGTATCATTTATATTGAAGAAAATAATGTGATTCTTAGTGCTAGACTAGACATTTCACTAGTGAAGCATTAGGTGAAATAGTGGTGAAATTGAAGTTAATGTTACTTGGGGGATGCAAGTTGGGGAACACTCCATTTATTATTTTGCTATGCCATTTTTTTATAACATTGGTTTGAAGTCTATGACTGGGTTGACCACCAAATATGTAGTGAGATATATAAAGTTCTACTTGAAGAACATACCTGAATGAGTATACTTCTTTAGTATCGAGTATACTTAGGTCTTAAGTTATACTCAAATGGATACACAAGCATCATAGTTTGTTTGTAAACCCCGGTAAAAAAATCATGGCTGGATTAAATTAAAGAAAATAAACTAAACTAAAAGTTATAGGGTGAAATTATAAGAAAAGAAAAGAGGTATAACTTAATTATAAAAAAAAAGATATGGGGGCAAAAATAATACACTTAAAGAAAATGGGGCCTAAATGCAAATAAGAATAATTATAGAGCATAAATACTTCTCTTCTCACCAAAAATCTGCAGCAACCGTAAGGAAAGAAAAGAAGAAGTTTTTGTATCCATTTTTGCAAATCAAAAGAGAAACACCAAAATTTCAAGAACTCATCAAAAATTAAAGGTTATAGGTAGAATAAACACTTGTGGGCAAGGGATTAACAAGAAAATTTAAACAGGAAGAGAAGGGGGGTCGGCTGTCAATAGAAAGAAAAGGAGGGAGTTGAAGATCGAAACCTTGATTCTTACCGGGTAAGGTGTTATAAACATGGTCTTATGAGTCGTTTCAAAGTCGATTATGAATTGATGCCTGGATGTTGAATTATAGATTAAGGTTCTTAGACTTGAATTGAGAAAAAAGTATTAGTTGCTAAAATTAGATAACTTCATGTTTTGTGTGTAAATGGAAAGGTTGGCGAATCTGGACAGTTCCGTCTCTTGACTTTCAGAGAGATTTTGGGTAGGAGGATGAAGGAATTAAAATCAAGTTCCTGCATAGAAATTGTATTTTTGGATGTTGACTAACTAAGGAAATTGTTCTTGCTCAATTTGGAGTTATAGAACTCCAGCTATAGGTCACCAACCGAGACTGGGTCATGACAGACCCTGTAGGGCAGTAGGTCTGGTTTGTTGATGAGCAATTTTGACTGTCTTAGAGGCAGAACTGGGTTCTCCTTCCTTAAAAAAACTTGTAGCCTCGTGTCTTAGCTTTCCAACGAGACCAATCTCGCTTGAAACAGAGTTCTATAACTCTAGATATAGTTAAAAATATGAGGAGAGGTTAGATAATAAAAGTTCAATGTCAAGACAGTAACGGTTGGACATTAACAATCCAATGTCTAGACAGTAACAGTTGGACAGTAACAATTCGAGATATAAACAGTAACAGTTCAAATATAAAGAAAGGAATGATAACTACGGTTGGACAAAGAACGTCTATATTAATGGGTGTAATGAGAAAAATATAAAATATTAAGAAATGACTGAAAGAAAGACTTATTGGTTGTTGATATGGAATTTATAAAACATATCCTTGAGTGAGGAAAATTTATGAGATAAACTTGTAATTTGCAGGAGGGACCACAGACGTAGTGCAACAGCAGCAGCATGGGAGCATGAGTAGAGCTTCTATTGCAGGTAGGTGAATCGCACCTATACTTTCTAGTTAAATTTCATGATTTAATATGTTACCAATGTGAAATGTGAATTACCGAATGTTGGATATTAGGTGAAAGGAGGAAAGTTTCCATAATGATGTTGATATTCTGGATGGTATTCTGAATGTATATGCGTTTAAGGTGAAAGGTTGTTGTGTGAATTGTCAAGTGATGAAATTATCGCTGACGAAGGAAATATGAGAAGTGTGATTTGAGGCGTGAACTAGTATACATTTAGTGTATTTTAGGATCCCGGGTAAGGGGATCGCCATGTTTGGGTTAGCATACATTTAGTGTATGTTAGGATCCCGGGTAAGGGGATCAACCATGTATTGACTATCATACATTTAGTGTATGTTAGGATCCCGGGTAAGGGGATCACCTTGTATCGACTCCTACGGGGTGATGATGATGAAACCAGTGAAATTAGTATCGGTAATGTGTTAAGCAGAAATAATCATGATTGATCTTATAAAATCTAGAAATGAAGGTTGATAATGGGAGGGGAAACGATTTTTAGTAGTTGAACAAGAAAGAGATTCTAATGAAAAACCAGAAGGGAAAAGTGAATAAAATATAAATGCATGTTGCCCTTTTTAAATTGTTAGATATTTGTGTTGTTATATTTATTGTGATATTCATGTTTTAATAATATGTATTTTGTTTCAGGACCATTGCATGCACGACAGGAGTATATCCTAGCTTATGTTCACTTCTTGTAATCTATGTTATAGGGAGTATACCCTTGTATTTTGTAAACATAGAAATCTTTGTATAACTTAATTTGTATAATTAATGTTTAAACTTAATTAAATGAACTTAACTCTGTAGTTCATATAACCATGTTTCATGTATGCGTATTTATATTTTTATCCATCCATAATAATATTTGTTATATAATGTATATCATAAATATTGTGGTTGATATGTATGATGATGTATGTGGGATTGAGACCCAGGATGATTGGGTTGGGATTGAGTTAGGAGATGCGGGTTATTAAAAGTGTAAACAGGTTAAATGTCGATAACTTGGAACCTTTCGGTACAGGGGAGACTCTGTCAAAAGTTTGGTAGACTTTAATACGAACACTATGAATATATATAGAAAAAAATAAATTTAATTACTCTATTTTTCGGTTGACATGAGATTGTTGTCTTTATCCCGGAACGGGGGATATTACATCTACCTTCTTAATCCATCTCCCGACTATCTCTACATCCTGTTCCCCCATATACGGTTCGCAACTCATTTCCCTCATACTCTTGACTAGTAGCACCACGCTGTCCATGGTCACGACACTCACAGGGGCTAACTATGGAATCTGCGTGGTGGGGGTTGCTTGTGTAGTTGAGCCGGCCATACCCTTCATCACTGCTTTAATTATCTGAACAAGAATTCTCGAGTCTACATACTGTGGGGGCACCCCTGTTGGGATAGTCAATGCTTGAGCATCTGTCCTTTCCTATTGCCCCACAACTTTTTGGGGTACTTCCTCTGTTTGGTTAGGCATCCCACCCTCACCCGTTACCGCGATTATTTCTCACAAGGCTTCATATGATCTTACTGTCATCCAAGGGATCTTCGTCTTGCCAACTTTGGGCATCTTGGCCCCCGCCCTTCCTTTCTAAGGAGGGCGGCTCAGTTCGTGTCCCTTGTCGGGTGTGCACCATCCTGAAATTCATCACATTAACACAATTATTAATGATCCTCAGGATCCATACTAAGTGCTCTGATACCAACTGTAATGACTCGGCTTTTTCAAAGCCAAAATCGGTGGATTTTTTTTGGTTCTTGAAACTTCTCACAATGACACTCCATGAATTAGTAATTAGGTTCCCTTCCTTATCATGGCATCATACAAATATAGCTTTCGTAAATCAATATTCTCATACGACGGAAAATCAATACATATGCCCACAATATTGTGTTTTCATATTCATACACTTACGTTACTTCATATTGACATACTCACGAGTTTGCATTCTTGTCCTAGTTTCGTTATCAACACGAGTTTATACCCGAGTGTCGAATATCAATTTTACACAACTAGTTCTTTCTTTCATACGATCCTCACGTGATTTCACAACACAACATCCTCATAAAAAAGAATACCACATAATATATTTATAACATTGTATCTACATGTTCGCACATCCAAATCCATGTTCCATTATAATTTTTATTCCAAGTCCTTACAAAAATGCTGAATGGTAAATATTCAACATAATACCTAAGACAAACTATTACAAAGCACCTTTCAAAATATGTGAACCCCTGGAACGAGCTTTCCTACGCACCTTGATTGTATGATGTCCCTGTTACAAAACAATATAGATACGAGAATTGTAAATAATCTAACATAATAATAACAATTATAAGTACAGTGTCGTTACTTTTTGTTATTAACTTAGAATGGATATATTCCTTCATCTATTTCTTATATTCATTGTACATCTCTTATTATTTTGTTAAGTGTATTTTTCTCACTCACACACCCCAATCTCTCCATAGGAGTTGTGGGGCCAAAGTTTAACATCGATCGAGGTTAATTACTTCACCTTAGCCCTGTCATCCACCTTGGATACTTTTAGCCATAACTAATCGCAACATTTAAATTCGGCCATTCACCTAGGATGCCATTTACCAAAATTAATCATCAACCACAACCTAATCATCCATCTTGGATGCTATTACCCAAAACTAATCATCAAGCGCAATTTGGTCATCCATCTCGGATGCCAGTAGCCGAAGCTAATCAACATCCATAACCCGATCAGTCATTTTGAATGCTATTAGCTGAGGCTAATCAACAATCACAACCCGGTCATCCATCTTGAATGCCATTAGCCAAAACTAATCATCATCATCAAACGCAACTCGGTCATTCATCTCGGATGCCATTAGCCAAAGCTAATCAACAATCACAACCCTGTCATAAGCTAATCATCAAGCACAACCCGGTCATCCATCTCGGATGCCATTAGCCGAAGCCAATCAACAATCACAACCCGGTTATTCATTTTGAATGCCATTAGCCGAAGCTAATCAACAATCACAATCAACATTTCATAATTGGTTTAACATTCGTCAGCAACCCAATTTCATAATAGCTCAATTAACGTCTCATAGTCGGTTTATTTTTCATTGCAACATAATAATATATCCTCCCCAACAAGTCATTTCAGAACATTAGGATTTTCATCGTTGTTTCAACATTCATCAAGAACTCGATCAACATTTCATAGTCGTTACAACATTCATCAAGAATTCAATCAAACGTTTCATCGTTGTTCCATCATTTATTAGGGATTCAATAATATATCATCCATAAGTAAATCATTTCAAAGCATTAACATTGTACAAGAAAAAGGCGGAAACCACCTACCTATTCCACCTGTGGGTTGTCCTTATCCTGATGATGGTCCGATCCCAGCCGCACCACCTAGGACATCAACGGCCACACATCAGTACATTTGCTTCCTTAAATCACATTCAACACCATACTTATTTCAGGAATCCATATGTTCACATTCAAGTGTTCCACATTTTACACCATCACACAACAAATTTGTTAAAATCATTTAAGTCATTTCTGATCATGGAGTCTATTGTAGAAAATCGATAGTAAAAACTGATTCACTATAAAAGCCGTACAATTCGACAGCGAACACTGGTTCGCTACAGGCCATACAATTCGGTAGCAAAACTGGCTCGCTACCGGCCATACAATTTAGCAACGAAAATTGTTTCGCTGCAGGCGCCACACAATTCGACAGCAAATGCTACTTCGCTGCAGCCAACGCACTTTCAATAGCAAATGCTAATTCGCTTCAGGCAACTCATTTTGGCAGCGAGCACTGATTCGCTGCAGATAAAAAAACTTCAGCAGTGAATGCTCATTTGCTGCAGCCAACATACTTTTGACAGCGAACGCTAATTCGCTGCAGAACACACACTTCTGGCAGCAAATGCTGATTCGCTGCAAACAACACAACTTCGGCAGCGAATGCTAATTCGCTGCAGCCAACACACTTTCGACAACAAATGTTAATTCGTTGTAGACAATTTAATTTCGGCAGCGAATCTACAGAGAACTCAATTTCAGCAGCGAACGCTAATTCGCTGCAGACAACACAACATCGACAGTGAATGCTAATTCGCTGCAGCCAACACACTTGCAACACATAATCTGTCATTAGATTCCAACAGAACACACACATACAATAATCAATGCCAGCACATAATCTGTCACTAAATTCCAGCAAAACACACATATGCAATAATCAATCCTAGCATATAATCTGTCACTAAATTCCAGTAGAACACTCACATGCAATAATCAATTCCAGCACATCTTAACAGAATTTTGTCAAAGATTTATACACAGAAATTACTCTATAATTGTATGCATGATTCTACTTTTGACAAGGTCATTCCCCAAGCATTTGGCCACCAAAATTCATTGTTTGTCCAGCCACTATTATGGTGGCGATTTACTAGATTTGTATCTACAAATCATCCATCCCCCCATGTTGTTTGTTCTGTTTATTGGTCTTTTATTCAGCCCCCATTATTGTCTTTCTTTCTGGTTTAGTTTTTCTCCTATAGTTAGTGTAAATTTCTAGGCATCCCCTCATGTTGTTTATTCTTCCTTTCGGTTCTAAGAGCCCAAAAACAGTGGGGGAAAAGAGGTATGTTTCATAACTTACGGTTTACAGTAGCTTTAGGAGGGGTTTAACAAGTTTTTTCTTCCCTTCTTCTTCTAGTTCTCTCCCTCTTTTTATGTTTGGTTTCCTTCCCTTTTCTTCTTTTCTTCTTCAATTCAGCCATTTGTCACACTCCCTCTCCCTCCTTGGTTTCGGTCATTCATCCTACCCTTAGCTCTCCTTTTCCTTAGTCAGGGGAGGGTCTGCTG
>Ga0307509_10007558_pt1 | contig 14158 bp, 16 predicted proteins | sample 10_EM_MG_FD_202245 | JGI IMG/M metagenome (GOLD analysis project Ga0307509, IMG submission 202245) | Populus trichocarpa ectomycorrhiza microbial communities from riparian zone in the Pacific Northwest, United States - 10_EM | ecosystem: Host-associated > Plants > Roots > Unclassified | place... | reverse complement strand
ACCTACGTCTGTGCAAGCCGTTCCGTGTGGCTAACTTTTGAGCCTCTTGATCCTCACTCAAGCTTTCCCCCCCTCCTTGGGCATAGAAACAGCTGTGGTAGCTTGTAGCTGTAGCTGTGGTAGCTGTAGTAACAGCTCACTGCGGATTATAATTTTTTCCAATTCCCTGACCCTCATTTTTCCATTTTTATTATTACTCATTTTTCATTCCAACCCCCCCTACTTGTTTGGCAAGCCGGAGACAACATCTGGGCGATCTGACATACATACCACCACCACTCACTTGTCTCCGCTCTTGAGCAAGCTTCGTCCGTACCCACTTGCCGGGACCTGTTTGTTCTTGGTCAGTACTCTAATCTTCTCAAATTTGTCTGCTTTCCTATCTACTCGACTGCCCACTTTCCTCTTGTCTTGTGCCACCAGCCTCTGCTCTTTGTTCACTGCGTGTTTGTGCGCGCACGCGTCTGGCTGGAGTCTAAGACTCATCATTTTTTATGCATCCTTCCATCTACTTCTCTTCGCCGCAATATTTCCTGCAAAGTTCCGCGTGCCCCATGCCCGCCGCTCTCATATTGTTGAGCAAATCGTGGCCCGCGCCGGGAGAGATCTAGAGCGCAGTGATGGCGATGATGGCTGTCATACCGTTTGTGTGAAAATTGGTCTTGGCTAACGCGCGTTTCCCCGTAGGAGTCGATGTCAGTGCCTTCTGCGCCTGGTTGGTTGCAAGACGCCCCGGCTGTTCAGAACTCTACGTTCGCTGGCCCTGAAGCCTCTTCTGTGACGGCAATGCACTCTCCTTTCGATCCTGGTGCGGCTGTGATGACCCAGTCGACCATAGATCCCCATCAGTTTCAGCAACAGGCTCATCAGCGCGCCCAAATTCAGAATGGCAATTCGCGAACCTCCTCTCCGGGATTTCAACAGCCAGCGTATAATGTTAATCCTGTAGTTCCGTTAAAACGACCCAGACCTCGCGAAGACCCTATCACTGTATCTCCTCGTCAGACCACCGTGAATCCCCCTACTCCGCGATCGCAGACTCCTCATGCTTCCAATCCCCAGTCGACCTATCAAATTTATCAAAACAATGCGGGCGCGGCGCCGCAACGACAATACACCCCTGTTAGCTACTCGTCCCACTCGCACCTCCAGCATGTAGGGTCTGCAAACGCGAGCCCTTCCCCGGTAATGCAGAACCAAATCTACAACCAACCTCCACCCAAACGCGTCGCAACCCAATCTCCATCTCCTTTTTCACCCGCACCACCACAACAACCATTTATGCCTCAAAGCTCCCCGCCGCCAAACCAAGTCTCGCGTGTAAGCACACCTCAAAATAGCAACATGAACTTGGCACCACCCCCTCAGGCCTCGTATTCTCAATCATTCACACAAGCGTTCTCCTCGCCTTCCACTGCTGCATCTGCCTCGCCTGCTCCCATCCCGAGTCAGCAGATGCAAACCCCAACACCAGCGCAAGCACACATGATGTATCAACTTCGTCAGCAACAGCAGCAACTCCAGCAACATTCGCAACAGCAACAGAGAATCATGCAGCTACAGCAGCACCAACAACAGTCGCAGAGTCCCGGCCCTCGACAATCTCCGACAGGCATGCCTCCTCATATGGGACCGAATTCTATGAACCCGGGCCAGATTCCGCGACCCCAAGGGCAACAACCCATTCAAAGCTCAGGGTCAAGTCCAAGTCAGCCACATAGCGACCCTAATCAATTCATGAAGAGCCTATACAATTTTATGAATAAGAACGGCACGCCCATACAGGGCCAATCATACATTGGCGGGAGGGTAGTAAGCTTGGTAAATCTCTACGCGAGCGTCCTGAAGTTGGGGGGTTCACAAAAAGTCACGATGGAGAACAAGTGGCACGCGGTATCGATGAACCTTGGCTTTTCTCCCGAGTCGTTTCCTACGGCTGCGGACGATCTAGTTCAAATTTTCAAGTTGAATTTAGCTGCATATGAGCAGGCTTGGCTGCGAAACCAGAGGGATCCAAAGAAATTAGCGATGGCAAGGGGTCAGCAGTCTGGGCCGGATATGAGGCAGCAAATGCATCCCCAACAGCAGCCCCAGCAGCAGACAAAACCGATGCCAAATTCCCAACAAATGCAACATACAAGGCCTCAAGGAATGCCCAAACAGCCTCAAACACCTGTGTTGAATAATCACGCAAGGTCAAATCTTCACAACGGATTTATTCCCCAGCCTAGACAGCCTTCAAGACAACCTCCCCAATACAACCAACTCCCTAGTACTCCGAATCGTGTTTCCCTGGATCCAGCACCCCCACAGGGTCACCACATTCCGCCAAATTATCCTTTGTCTGCCGTGAAGCCCGGTGTTCTGCCTGATGCCATCCCTTTCTCAGCTGCACAGCCACCAAATAATACCTTGAAAGAGATTCCATCCGATTTCAAGCCTAAAGTTCGAGGATTGGACACACATGGAGGGCTAAATGTCTCTGTTTTGAGCCAAATAGGAAATGACTTTATGTTTCACAAGCCTACGACGCCGACATTCCAGGAATTGGGGGTGATAGATGTTCATGCTTTAACGATGATGCTCAAGTGTGGTATTTCCGCTGAGGTACGGCTCGCCCTGGACACGCTGGCGACCGTCTCTGTGGAATCTAGGTGGTCTCTTGCGTTGGAGAGTTGTGAAGATTTGATTGAGACGTTAGTAGATGTTGCCGAGTCTCAGGTTGAGATCTTAGGAGAGCATGCTGAGGAGAGCTCAGAAGCAATTGCTGTTCCAGCTTACGAGGATATCGTGAGGGCCTGTAAAGCGGAGACTGTGAGACTTATTGATGTCGCGCGGTTTGGGTCCTTGGAGCATGAACTGGAACAGGCGGCTGATAAACTTATATGCATAACTACGATTTTCCGGAATCTTTCGTTTTTTGAGTCGAACCATAAGGCGCTGGCGGATCCAAATGTGGTTAGATTTTTATCGGGCGTTATCGAAAGGCTGGGTACCAGTAAGCTATTGTTGAGGACTAACACCAACACCTTGGATTTCATGAAGGACATCGTCATCTTTCTATCGAACCTCTCGCACTCAATCACATTGCCAAGTGAAGACGAGGCACTTAATCTCTTGCATTTGATATTGGCCTTCGCCCCTCAGCCTCTGCCAGCAGCATCGGGGCGAGATTCCTTGATGTTTACCTCCTACTCTCCTTCGATCCATCGCTATCTCCCCCCTGCAGTAGATAGTTTGGCCAAGTTGCTTGCTCGGGATGAGCCAAACCGCGCCTTTTATCGTACAATATTTCTTTCTGAGTCCTCAACAACGCCTGCCTACGATCTTCTAACTCGATCATTTGCCCTGGCAATATCTCCAATTCCTGATAACATGAAGGTCGCGCTTCCCCAAGCCGTAGAGGCACGAAAGCCTTTCTTAGAACAGGGAATGCTTGCTGCTGAGATTCTCGCCGGAATTGCGCCTGGTCCCGATCAAGGTGTAGCTCGCTCCTGGCTATCCTCCGAAGATGGATTTGCCCTTAGCTTGCTGCGGCTTGTCTGTTTGTTGAGTCCTCAAGGGACCCCAATGCATCCCCGTCAGTCAGGGCAAAGTGGAAAGATGCCTAACCTCGATGATTCGCAACCCTTCGCTAGAATCACGCACCGGGGTATGGGTGTCTTACAAAAACTGGCAGAAAAGTCTGGAGATGCAGCTGGCGATCATTCGAAAATACCTCTTGGAGTTTTACCGAAGAAAGAGAGTCTCTTGGGAGCATTGTTGACGGTTCAGATAGATGGAGTCATTGTCAAAAAACTTTGTACTTATGCCGGGTTAAATGGTTGAAGGCTAAATGTCTGCGATATACCAGTCGTTTGGGGTTGTTGGATGTAGGTTCACGTTTGTACAAAGGCTGGGTCCACATCTCTTTTCTTCTTTCGTTGTTGAAATTCCCATTTACCACTTTGCTATTACCTTTTATCCTGTATTTTATCCTTCAGTGAACTTTGGCGTCCCTTTCCACTTGGTTGCTTAGCGGTTTTCTGGGAGGTCTTTCATGCTCCTTTTTGTTCTATTTTGTACACTTACAAGTTGGTCGAGTCCCTCTTTCACCATAAAGAAGCGAAAGCCAAATAATACCATCACACGATATACATATTTGATAGTGATAAGTAGAAATCTCGCCTCAAAACCGAAGATCTGACAAAAGCCTTATAATCTCATCCCTCCTTCGGCCTTTGACGATGATATGTTTGGTGAGAGGATTGACCGTTACTCCTCCCTTCTCCATCTGAAAAGCCTCCTCAATTTGATTCTTCAAAAATTGAAGATTACCCTCAACCCTCCGTATGCGGGTCTGGAGTTTGTTCCCGCCCGCCTTGTATTCTTGATAGACAGGAAGGTTGTTATTCACAGTCCGGTAGATGAAGTAAGGTAGTGGTTCGGGTGTCCGTTCTATTGGATATCCGTCAGCTGTTAGTAACATCAGAAGAGTGCATATGTCCGGGAAAGGTAGCTGCTCACCTGGATTAGAGGTATCCCCCCTTCGAAAAGCACTAATCGAGAAGGATGCCGTTCGGCGAAGTACCGCAGGTGTTGAGCGGAAAAGCCGCAGGGGAGCAGATGCAGGAAGCATTGGCACAAGTTGGAAGCCGCAAGGTATGAGGGGCGCTTGACCACCTCTTGACGATTGACCGGCCGATTGGGATTATTGTATCGGGTGTGTTGCAAGCGGGGACTGTGATATCGGTTGAGAACAGCGACAGGATGCGTTTACAGTCGTTGCGAAATGCTCGAGGATGAGCTCATCTGGGCAAAACCCGAATCATTTCTGCTGCTGTTGGAGGGCAGACTAGTTTTTAACCGCTGTTGCTATCATAGATCACGTGGAAATTAAAATGCACTAGCCACCGATATCCGTGGCTTGGGACTCCTGTCCAACTAGGTTACTGGGAGGGAAAAAAAGGCAGTCCTGTCCTCAAAAATCAACCCCTCCATCCCCTCATATTTCAATCCACAAACAACACCAGCGACCAGACCGCACCGCCATTATGGCCGAAAACAGCGCAGAGGGTGCCACCGAAATGGCAGAGTCCTATGATTTAATCCCCAAACTGTTACCTCATCTCGATAGACATATGATTTTCCCGCTATTGGGATTCATGGGCGAGCAGGACAGGTTGACGGATCAGGAATTGGCCCAGGCCAGATATGACCTTCTAAAAAACTCGAACATGACAGATTTCATATGTGATCTTTACAAGGAAATACATGGCACTGATGAGGTCCCGGAAGAGCTCAACAAGCGGCAGGAGGTTGTGGAAAAACTGCATGATTTGAGTGAGAGGAGTGAACTGGTTCTGAATCTGCTTGGGAACTCAGAGGTTTTGTCAAATCTAAGAGCGGACAAGCTGCAAAATTTGCAGTATCTTCAAGAGAAACATGATGTACTGTCACTACTCTCACATCTATATATGGTTCGGCGAAATAGAAGCTAATTTCGAGTGTTTGCCCCCGAAAAGGTCACAGTAGATATGGTAAACGTGCTTTATGATTATGGCCAACACCAATACAGCTGTGGCAATTATGGAGAGGCTTCGGATATCTTATATCGGTTCCGCGTCCTGGTGTGTTCCTGTCACTCTGATTCGACTTCTAGGCTTGAAATGCTTACATTTAGATAGTCGACAGACAACGAAAAGACCACACAAGCTACATGGGGAAAGCTAGCTTGCGACATTCTCTCGGCAAGTTGGGAGGGTTCCATGGAGGAGATTACCAAAGTTAAGGACTTGATCGAACAAAAGGTGATCCACTCTCCATGGACATCACGCACCGAAACTAATACCAGTTAGCTCTACAACAACCCCCTAGGCCAGCTTCAAGCTCGTACGTGGCTAGTTCACTGGACTCTCTTCCCTTTCTTTAACTACACAAACTACGCAGATGCCAGGGAATTCAAAGACACCAAGGATCCTAAGGAACTCAAGGATCCGAAGGACGTCCTTTTGGAGCTGTTCTTTTCTCCGGCCTTTATTAATACAATCCAAACCTCCTGTCCATGGATCCTTCGTTATGTAGCCGCGGCAGTTATCACCAACCGTAACCGTAAGAACAATAGTGGCCAGTACCAGAAACAGCTCAAGGACCTTGTCCGCATTGTCAAGCAAGAGCTGTATGAGTATCACGATCCCATCACCGATTTTGTCGCAGCGCTCTACATCGACTTCGATTTCGAGGAGGCACAGCGGAAGCTTAGCGAAGCAGAAGAAGTACTGAAGAGTGACTTTTTTCTTGCATCTTCTGCCGCTTCATTTGTCGACTCGGCAAGGCACCTGATCTCTGAGTCTTATTGCAAGATTCACCAGCGGATCGATATCAAAGATCTCGCTCAGCGTCTAAATCTTACCCAAGATGAGGGTGAGAAGTGGATTGTGAACCTCATTCGCGATACCAGAGTAGACGCTAAGATCGACTACAAAGATGTGAGTTGACTCCTCCCAGCCCTTTTACTAATTAAACGACGTTCGCGAACAAGGCCACTACTGTATGAAACTAAGGTTTGGGCAAAAGGGCGGGATTTTGGCGGCACGCAATAGCAGCCCTGTTCGCAAGCGTCGTTCAATTACAAGTGTATCTTCTCTAATGTGATATATTGCTAACACGTCAACTGCCACCACAGGGGACTGTTATAATGAACCATCCTCCACAATCAGTATACCAGCAGGTTATTGAGAAAACTAAGGGGGGCTTGTTTAGAACACAAGTGCTCACGTGAGTTTTTAGATCTAGTTCCCCGAGGCGTTATATGTTGGGAGTTACGGTACTGACTCCTATTTGCCTTATAGCGCCGCGGTTTCAAAATAACGGGTTGTCGTATCTTTTCTTTTCCCGCACCCCCGCTCGTGTTCTCATTTCCACCTGGTGCACAAGGCCGGGTGGTTCCTTTATGTGAAAAAATTTCATGTATTTATGTACTCATGAACGTCAGCGCTGGAATGCAGGTTTTCTGTAAATAAAAAAAATTAAATTTTACAGTAAATCGCCTGTCGACCATTCTTCGGGATGCCATAGGGACTGGAGCAATTGGTCCCCGGCCCGGGCGTTGAGGTTGCCTCCCGTAAAGTCGGGCATATTCTTTTTCTTATTGTCTGACTTAGTGAAGGGCTGAAAGTCAGTGTTTCGCAGTGTTTTTCTCCGTAATACAAAATGAGGGGGTTCTAGACGTCTCCGCGTGAGGTCTAGTTTTCCTGGTATCCAATGTCATCCGTTCGTGATATTATCACTCGAATACATTACGAATGTTTATATTATCAGAGCCCACCTGTATTGGCTTGCTTTCGTTAGGCTATTGTACCGGTATGATACTCGAGTACATGTACCGTACACGTACATGCTTTAAAAATTTAGGGCTAGGGCCTAATCAGGGTGCGGTTGCCGGGGTGACGGAGTGTTTGGGGTACCTTGCTCGCGTCTGAATTCCTGTTGGCCACTCCTTGCGCGCTATGCGCTCCTTTCCCTCGAGACTTCAGCATCCCACATCTACAGCTTAGCTACGGCCTTCCCGACCCCAGTCTCGAAAAGAAGAAAAAAAACAGAAAGAAGAAGAAAAGGGCCTTCTCCCTAGCCCAAGAACCCTCTCCGCGCGATGACAATCAACAATGTCCGTATCATTGCCCGGATCCGTCCCTTGCTAACGGGGGAGAGTGAGAAGGAAGTTGTGGTATCTGCCGAAGAGGACGCGATTTCTATGCCAAACCCGAAGAACGAGAACGAGCATTTCACATTTCCGTTTAATGCTGTTTACGGCCAGGATTCGGACCAAGCGCAGCTTTTTTCTGAAGGTGAGTTCGTTGTGGTGTCAGTGTTTATTTGGAGCGTCAACCGCTGATAGGGGAGTGATAACTACTAGTATCGCCAACGTTGAAACATTTGTTCAAAGGGAATGATGTAACTATATTCGCGTACGGTGCGACCGGCAGTGGCAAAACGTATACCATGCGGGGACAAAAGGCGGCTTCTGAACGTGGGATTATCCCACGCTTCCTCACGGCGATATATCGCCGGGGGAAGGAGCTCGAGCGGAAAACTGAAGGGGCGACAACGATTCGGGCGATCATGACATACTACGAGATATACAATGTAGGGAGACTTGACGGATGGTTTCTTCAACGCGGTGCTTATGTTGTTCTGTTAGGACCGAGTCTTTGATCTCTTTCAGCCCCCTGAGAAGCGAACCTCTGCTGGATTACCCCTTCGAGAGTCGAATGGAAAAACTCAAGTCGTTGGTTTAATTGATAGGGAGATTACCTCGTTGAAGGAATTCGAGGTTTTGTATGACAAGGCCAATGCGAACCGGTCGACGTCTGCTACCAAGTTGAACGCACACTCCTCTAGGTCTCATGCCGTGATATGTGTTAAGGTTGTGATTGAGGACAAAAACACAGGGGAAAGCAAGACGGGCACTGTGTCATGTATTGATTTAGCCGGCAGCGAAGATAATAGGCGTACGTGCAACGACAAGGAAAGAATGACAGGTGAATACCTTTTTTGTTGTCGAAGACTGGGTTTGAGTGCTCCTCACTAACTATATATTAGAGTCTGCCAGTATCAATAAGTCATTATTTGTGCTGGCTCAGTGCGTAGAGGCTATGACCAAAAAACAGGTCCGACATCCAACTTCTCACAATATAACTATGTGTTAACAGTTTTGCAGAGCAGGATACCATATAGAGAGTCAAAGATGACCCGTATATTGTCACTTGGACAGAATAATGGCCTCACAGTCATGATATTGAATCTTGCCCCAACTAGGGCATTTCACCTCGATACCCTAAGCTCTCTAAACTTTGCAAATCGGACAAAGAAGATTGAGTTGAAACAGGCAGAGAACGAGCACCCTCAAGGTAATAGATGGTGTATCATACCACAAAGTATCGAATGGAAATACTAAAGTGACTAGTTTCTTTCCCATCACGACACGACCAACTCCCTCCAATGCTAAGCCAACACGGGCCTACACGAGCTTTTGGGACGACCAAGACAAATACTACACATGTATCCAACCCCCAAAAGGGCTTCCAGAAGGATAAAGCACTGAAGCCACCAAACCGGGCGCCTTTGGCACCCCAACCATTGCGTCAAACCTCTGGAGTCAAAAAGCCTATGCGATCTCATGACAAGCACCAACAGCTCAGTCCTACAAATATTGCGGATATTGTTGAGAAGAAGGTAGAGGAAATATTAGCTGCTAGAGCACTGAACGAGCCGGCTAAGAAGATGGCTGCCTATGTGAGTGATGAAGTGAATAAGAGGCTCGAGCTTTTGGAAAAGAAACTGTAAGTTGGTAACTGCGTTGTCAGAAGAGGGGCGGTGTTGACCTGGATGGATAGCGAGAAAAAAGCAGATGCTAAAGCAGAGGGCCTTACCTACATACTGCTTGCCAGTAAGCTCCATACATAATGTTCCCAGCCTACTCCAACTAACAAAATAAAATAAAAACAGAGCAGCATGCAGCGAGAGGCGAAAACTTCTCCGCCCTGAAAATGTATGAACTAGCCGTTCCATACTTTCCTGAAAACGACAAACTCCTCAAGAAAATCTCCGACCTAAAAGACAAAGACAAAAAGACCACGACAGTTAAGACTACAATGCGAAACTCCTCAGACCTAACATCCTCCCTCGACACCGCCAGCAGGAAATCCTCATCCTACTCCTCCGTTCGCCAGGAGGTCTTCGTAACAGAAGAAACATTCGCACAAGCACCAGCGCCTGTGCCAAGGCCAAAGCCCAAACGAACCTTCGCCGTCTTCTCCGATAATAATAGGGAGGCGCAACAACAACCTGCTCCTGCTCCCCGCTCCCTACCAGCCGTCGAGATGGAAGACACCGCTTCAGAATACGAAGACGATGGAAGCGAAGAGGAAGAATGGTCATTGAGCACCCAGCAAACGCCCCGGACAAGGAACCTCTTGAGAATAATCAACTCGGAGGATGTTTCGCAGATAATGAAGCTAAAGGTATGCCACCCGCCACATCACACTCGATCACTCGCTCTGCATAGGTGATATAGACTGACGATTTTGGGATTTTATAGGGTGTCGGCAAGAAGCGCGCAGGAGCACTTGCCCAGGCTGTGCGAGAGCGTCGTCAGGCGGCTGACATGACGGACGATGATGATGACTTTCCCGCTATCAAAGACCTGGAAGAACTGGGGATGATAAAGGGCATTGGACACAATATGGTGGAGAATATGAGGAGTGGGCTTGGTGCTGCCTCGTACTAGTGGCCTGGCTTTACCCTCCCCCCTTCTTCCGTGAAAGGAAAGGAGGGAGGAGGAAGGAGGCATTGAAGATAGAGTTTTGTTTGTGCCTTAAGATTACTCATATTTAGAGTTTCGTTGGGCGCTTTTGGCCTCTTGTTGGAGTGCATGAATGCATATTAGCCGGGGTTGGTGAATCGGAGTTCTGTTTTGTCTCGTCTTGTCTTGTTATTTTTTTATATTATAGCTATTTTCTATCTCCCCCCCCCTTCTTGCATTGTGATAATAAGTTCGGGTTTTCAGTTTCCCAATGGGCCTTGTTTAATGGTGTGTATCATACGTTTAGTAGTTTAGTGATCATTTGGCAAACGTTTGTACCGATCCCAGGGTAATTTAACAAGTTGACTCAATTCTCTACTGCTATCCTACTCGAACTGTGCCTTTCCCATTAACATGCTAGCCAGACTTCTTTCTGCCTTCTTCCCCCCCTTACAATACTCCTCTCCCCCAGAGGCACAGGCAATGATAAAGCAATAAAATATACCGTATCTTCCTTTACGCCTCCCTCTTGAACATACTCGCACCGCAAAGTTGGATATTTCTAAAAAGTGTTTTAAACAGCGTGGGGACTGGGGACAGCCCACCAGAAGAAGGAAGGACTCGAGCAAAAAAGGAAAAAGAGAAAGGAAGAAAATTGCAGAACGCCAGACAAAGATGATGAACAGAAGACGTAAGTAGAAGCTGCAATCAAAGCCCCCGGTTCGCTTTACTAGTTTATATTCCACACCAAATTGGAAGCCGTTATATTATTTCATTTTTCCGCTTTTGTTGTTATCGTTTCGCCGTCGTCATGAACAGTTCCAGGCAAGCAAGTATAAATAGTGTGGGTCTTACTCGTCCAGCTCTTCTCCTGCAAATTTTAGGCCCCGGTAACCGCTGCTGGTTCCAGTTTGTAATCGCCAGTATGCAGCCCCTTCAACGCCTTCTCTCCGTCTGCGCTCAACCTAGGCCTCCCAGCGGCTAGGGCTGGGGCTTCGAAGAACCTTGGTCTCCATTCAACGCCTTCCGCCGCTCTGGCAGCTGCCTTCTCGCGCTGTCTTTCCTCGATCTCAGATTTAAGCTGTGTGGCGCGGCTGTAGTCTCTGGCATGAATTGCTTCAGTGACACCTTCCCATGTCTTTCGGGACTCATTTGGAAGCATAGCGTCTGGTGGTGGGCAAGTCTTTGGCTCGGGAAAGAGAGGATCCAGGTCTATCAATAGGTGCTTCTCCTGTGGATTCGTCCAGAGTAAGAACAAGGACCACTAGAAGGGTTCCCAAAAGTATAAAGAAGAGGCTTACGTTGGAGCCTGGCACTGTGTAATACAATTGACTCATCCATGATCCCTCGATTTTGGCAAGCACAAGTTTTGAGGGAACATCCTTAATCTTCTGTATACCATCGTCCTCTTGAATGTACTGATAGATGACCCCCTCGACCTTATGCTTTGCTTTCCCGATCCAAGAATCGCCCAGGTACTGCAAAACGGCCTTCAATTTTGTTTTAGGACAAGTTACATAGCAGATGTCCTCGACATATAGGTTTAGAGTTCCTAAGAGATATAGTCGTGAATAAAAGTAACATTTGCCACATATGCCATACGTACCTCTCAAGAATCCTCCCAAATTCACAGCGGGGTGAGTGAGTCGATAGAATTCATCCCCACGCTTGTGCAAGTTGATGAAAATGCCGAGGTTATGCACCCCAGGAGTTACCCTGACTTGACGGGGTCAGCGTGCTGCCTAATATAAGTCTTACGAGTTGCGTTTCACATACTGGAAGTCCCTGTAAACTTGGCACTGATCTGGAATGGCGCTTTGGGTGAGCACTGATCTTAGATTCGCCTCAAGTATTTCCAATCCATACCTGATCATATCCGTTCGCTGATAGACCTTTTTCCGGGCAGTCGATGTAGAAGGCCGAGACTGGGGGATGATGGGAAGTTTGTTCCGTCAAAAACGAGACACGAACAGGTCCCTTGCTACTGGCCTGAGAAGGCTTGCTCGCCGCAGAAGTCCCGGAGTTTCGGGAAGAAGGGCGGGAGGGAACTGGTGGTAGTGTCTCCTGAACATCCCAACTGCACTTTTTTACCCAGTGAACGCCTAAATCAGCCTATGGGCTCACAGTCGACTTCACAAAGGGGAGCACACTCTGAAAAATTCCCCCAATGTTGAATTGTACGGCTATGGAGAGAAAGGTTAGCGACTGTTCGGGGGTGCGGTGTATTTAGCTATGCTAGGTCACTCGTAAATATCTTACCTTGCATGGTTTTCCTTTAACGAATTTCTTCAAAAATGGGAGCACGTTAGCTATTTGGCCACACCACGGCTATCTTCATTATCTGACCAGATCTTTGGTAAACCAAAACCTTAAAACTCCCAAGAAACGCTCCAGTTCATCGTCGGATTCGCCAATGCTAAACAAATGCCGTTATTAATGGAGAAGTGGCTGGAGTATTTTCCGTCATTTACCTAGCAAAAGTTTCGGGGCGATCCAAGTAGTTCCAATACTCTTCCCCCCCCCAATGATTCAGTATGTAATGCACGTTGGGTAACTTAGGAATGATTTTCTCACCTAGATTGGGTACAGGTTCAAGCAGTTGACTCGGCAATGAAAAGCGGACAGAGGCAATGTCAGCCACTCCGATGAAACGTCGCAAAATACCAAGCAATGTCCTAGGTCCAAGGGAATTAATGATTAGCTGGTGGCCCAAGGGGCGGATCGACCAAGAACCACATGCTTTAGTTTTGATTGATTCTCTGCCTCAGAACCTGCGTTCGAGATGGTTCCCGGAGGTGTTGCGGTGGGCGTCGGGACAGAGGAGGAGGAAGAGACAACAGGCGTGTTTTCCATGGCAGATTTTTGATGATGATGGGTTCTCTCAAGAGAAGGGAGAAATCAAGGGAGTGGGGCTGTGGAGAGAGCGACAGAGGCCTGAGGGGGGAAGCCTAGGAGCTCTGATAGTATCTGGCAGTAGTTAGTCGCCAACCTCGCCCCTTGTTGCCTTCTCTAGAGTCTTGGCAGCAGGGCGCGACTTCCAAACCCTGAACATCTTTGCCTACCATACTCTAATTGCCAAGATGAAGTGAGCTTGTGTGCCCACAAGGAGAAAAGAGGCGACAACCAGCATCCCGATCCAATAAGTACCGTAGCACACGCGCTGGGGCAGAGCCTGGATCGAATGCCTGCTGCATCTCTAGCATAGATTAAAATCGCTCTACCATTATTTCGCCAGAAGAGAGAGGGGGGGGGAGAGAAGACGAGCTTGACAAGGCGGGACACGACCGTAGGCGATCCACATGACTACGCCAGTAGGAGACACTGCCAGTAGACTACAGCCCTGTCTAAGAAGTCCTCCTACGGTCCATGACAACCGCAACAGAGCGGTACCCTCTCCTTCATTTTGAGTTTTCCACTCAACAAAATAATATAAAATATTAGTAGCTAACTTATAAATGTATCTATAGCTTTTGAAGAAAGAAATTGTGAGATTTTTAAGGTACAAATAAATGAATAAAAATTTATTCTGAAGAAATAAAGTGTTGGTAGGGTTTTCAAGGAATTTGAGAGTAAAAATAGATACTAGTTTTTTGCTCTCAATCAAATGAATTTTAATTACCATTACTTATATCTTGAGTATGGGTTTGGTAAGATATAGGAGTAGAAATTGATGGAGATACTAAATAAATAACAGAGATAATTGTAGAGTAAAGTACTATCGTATGGTAGGTATTAAGAGGAAAACCTTACACGCTCCGCGCCCTCTATTTTCCTCCCGCTTAAAATACTTACCGCATTCGGCCAACATAAACCTCAGGGTTTGGTCTTTATTTCTTCACGATACATCTGTTTTGGCTTTTCACTTGGGCTTCATTT
>Ga0307509_10007557_pt1 | contig 14159 bp, 6 predicted proteins | sample 10_EM_MG_FD_202245 | JGI IMG/M metagenome (GOLD analysis project Ga0307509, IMG submission 202245) | Populus trichocarpa ectomycorrhiza microbial communities from riparian zone in the Pacific Northwest, United States - 10_EM | ecosystem: Host-associated > Plants > Roots > Unclassified | place... | reverse complement strand
CTAAAAAATTTTCACTATCAACAAATAATGGGTTCACAAGTGTTCTTCCTTAGATCTAACTACATATACATCATCAAGAACAATATAATCTTGAAAGAGAAAAAGGTTTGAGAAAATCTCATAACGTTAATAGCCTTCCCCCCCCCCCAACAATCAACATATACACCACCAATCTCCAATCCAATTGTCTAGAATGAAGAGCAACATGTCTAAAAGCTTCTATCAAAATCTCAATCCAATCCAACAATTAACGATCTAGAAATCAGAGAATGAATACAAACTGCTCAATTGTCTCTTTTCTTTCTTTCTCTCGTGCTCTCCTTTTTCCTCTTACAAGGCCTTCCACCATAACAATGTTTTTTAAATTTATTTATATAAGGCAGCCAACACTGTGCACTTAAGAGCATTCCTTTTATTTGAAACATGTTGTGTGTGGTGGTCCCATTATCATATGGTGCGGGACCATCCAACAAATCTCCCCCTTACTTACCATGTAAAGAATTCGCCATACCAGCTATTAGCTTGTAAGTTTCAATTTGGGAGGCTTTACCAAGCTCACTTTCTTTTTACAAAAATCAACATTCTCTCTTGGTATAGGCTTGGTGGTCATATTTGACACATTTTCAATGGTATCTAACCTATGTGCTTTGATTGAGAGTGAAAAATAGGACGCTTATTGACATAGATTGCACCTTGACTGTCATAGTACAACATAAAGTTCTCTTGAACTAGGCTAAGTTCATGTAAGAACTTCATCCATAACAACTCTTTATCCCTTTCAGTAAAAGCAATATATTTAGCCTTTGTAGTAGATAATGCAACATATTTTTACAACTTTAATTGCACCATGAAATTGCTCCCCCTGTATAAGTCATCAAGTATCTTGATATGGACTTTCTAGAATCAACATCGCCAACCATATTTGCATCTGTGTATCCATCAAACAAATGTTTACCATTTCCTAAACATAAGCTTAACCTAAAAGTACATTTGAGATACTCGAGTATCCATTTCACTGTTAACTAGTGTTCTTTACCAAGATTGGAGAGAAAGCGACTAACCACACCAACTGTATAAGTTATATCCAGCCTTATGCAAATCATGACATACATCAAGCTACCAACTGTAGATGTATAAGGAACCTGTTTCATCTCATTTCTTTCTTTGTCACTTGAAGGACACTGTTTAAAACTTAGTTTAAAATGGCTTGCAAGTGGAGAACAAACAGGTTTAGAGTTGCTTTTGTTAAATCTCTCAAGTATCTTTTGAACATAACTCTTCAAAGATAGCCAAAGTTTCTCATACTTCCTATCATGAGTAATCTTCATGCCAAGAATCTATTTTGTTGGTCCTAAGTCTTTCATTGCAAAAGACTTGCTTAACTCTCTTTTCAAACTCTAAATCTTCTTAATTAGCATTATGACCAACAATCATCATATCATCCATATATAACAAGAGAATAATAGAGTTTCCATTTGAAAACCTTTTCATAAACACACAATATTAGAAGTGGTTCTATCATAACCATGTTACATCATGAAAGAATCAATTTTTTTATACCATTGCTTTGGAGATTGAAAACAGGGGTGAAATTGGAGAAAATTAAAAGTTTAATGATTAATTGAAGGTCAACTTGCATAAATCTATGACCAAAGACTAATATGAAAAAGACGTTGAAATTTAGGGCTAACATTGAAGTTTGGCAAGGGCAAAATTGCATAAAATTAGAAGTTTAGGGTCAATTAGGGGTGCAATTGTAAGAAATTAAAATTCAGAGGACCAAATTGAACTTTGATCAAATTCCTATATTAAAACCCTAAATCCCAAAATAACATCATTTTGATAATAAAAAAATAAGACCAGACGACGCATCGTTTAGTAATTTTCATCTTCTTCTTCATTTTGCCAAAAAAAGCTGCTCGAGTGGCCTCTTTCCCAAGGCATTTAATACTTAATCTCTCCATCAAATTTGACAAAACTTGCACGCAAATGATGGTCTGACATCTTCCTACAACATAATATGGTCCTTTCTGGTCAATTGATGTCAGGCACTGCACCAAAGTGGCCAGCCCAACTAGCCTTCAAATGTCAAAATCGGACAGTTCATAATGGCCACTTTGAGCCAACAATTGAGATCCTTTGGGGTTGAATCAAAGGCTAAGATTTGACACCATTAAAAATAAAATATCCATCTTCCACCTCCTATAAATAGAGGTGGATTTCATGGCCCGAGAAAGGAGAAATTAGAAGCCAAAGTCAGCAAAAACCAATTTCTTTCCCCGGTCTTTATTTTCCCTCTTGACCACCTCATTTTGCCACTCCCTCCGCCTCATCTCAGCCGCCAGCGCCGCCACTAACCACTCCTTGATCTTATTTGCACCACCAGGAACACCGTCAGCAACCGTCTGCCTCTGACCAGGTAAGCTGCCTCTTCTTTTCCTCCTCCAAAACATCCCTTCATGCTAGCCACTACATGCAAAATTTGCATGCAGTGGTTGCTTAATTAATTTGCATAATGGGCTGGACCCATTTTGACCCAGCCTTGATGGCCAAACCGTGTCGGATCCAACCCACTCCTAAAAAGATAAAAAGAAGAAGAGTTTATTGAGCCACCGGTCGGCCCAACCCGATTTATATTTAATAATAATAATAATAATAATATGAAAAAATCCAAAAATTATCGAGGGTCATTTTAAAATATTTGTCATTTTAAAGCATCGGGTTGTATATTTATACTATAAGACACAGATCTGGTATTAAAATACCCGGTTTGCTCCAAAACTTTTCTTAAAAAAAACTGAAAATTCAAAAAACTTTAAATTAATTTCCTCTTTTAAAAAAAATAAAAACAAAAAAAATATTTTTTTTCATGCATACGACCAAATCCTAAAAGTTTTCCAAACATGTTTTCATACAAAAATAGAAAAGAATTTGCATCTTTCTCATATTTTAAAAATGAAAAAAAATAAATATCGTAATTAGTTTATGATTATCTATTAGGATTTGACTAAAATGTCAAAAACCCTTCACCAATCATTTTGTTCATTTTATATTAAGGTTTAGTGTAGACTTTAATATTTTGAGGTGTAAAACTAAACATTAGAATATACTCTTAGATATTAAAGATACAAAAAAATAAAAACAATGCTTATTTCTAAATCAATCCATAAATACTTATTTTAATTTCAAATTCAGTCACCAACTTCAATTATTCTAAATCAAATCAAATTTTATCTTGTCAAATCAAGTATCAAATTTTTTTCCTCACACCACGAGAACTCCACAAGAAGCCAATCAAGGATAAACCTTGAGTGACCGTAACCAAGAAAAAAAAAAAAAAACTTAAGGGGCACTATTACAATCCAGTGGTTTTGTTTTTATGCTACAGTGAAACCCAAAAGCATTTTTTAGTTTCTTTTAATAATTAATAATAATTGTTGTAATATAGAATTGGCACAGTCGAATCCTTATTTCCAGAGATAATATTTAGTATAAACTGTACAGAAGCTCTATGTTACAGAAAAATAGTTATAATCTAACTCGGTTGATTGGATTCCTCAATCTTGAACCCAGATACCTTCGCAAGCTCAGACAATTCTTGATCTCCACTCAAAACCTGCAAGAAACACCTTACGTGAATGAGAATATCACTTTATATAGGGAAAAAAATAGAGAGAGAACTTCTTCTAGTATGATTCAATGGCTGTTTAGTACAGCTTTCAATGCTGATTGGAACGAGTTAATAATCAATTAGTGGTATCTAATCTAATCTAATCAAACAAACTGAGCTGCCTAAAATCCTATAGCAGCGAAAAACAAAACATGTTTCCTAGAATCTTACAGGAATGGGAATTGAGCCAAATACTTTAACCTATGCTACTACAAGTAATGTGAGTTCAGAAAAAAAGAGGCCACTGATAGATGATGCTGTCTTTTTGGTCAAGGAATAGCGAAAGCTCGATACATTTAAATATCCATACCTGACCATTGATCACCCATGTTGGAAATCCTTCAAGTTTAGCATCTGCACATGCCTTTATCATCTTAGTTCCTTTCCTAAATCCATTAGGGAAGCATTCCACATAGTTCAACAGTTCTGCTGCCTCCTTCCCAAACATCTATGCATCAATAGCATGAAGAAAATATTATAACTAGCCACATATCACTGTTTGGAAACATGCCAGAATTGAAAAAGGTTCTTTACAAAATATTAGGTACTTGGGATAATTCAAAATTTATTTTCTTCGATAAAACAGGCAAACAAATCAAATAGTGATTTGTTTGTCTCTGCAAATTTGCATGTGCTCTATTCAGATAACTGTGTATTCATATGTCGGGATAAATGGAAAGCAAACTTTATTTCACTTTATGCAATGATGTCTCACTATAAAAAATGTGCCATATTCAGATAACTTTTGATTTTACATTTCAAATATCCATCTGCTGTTAGCATACTGGTAAAGATCACCAAGGGAATTAATATTGAACTCAAACAGTAAATAATGCTAGTTTTTGGTGTCAATTTCATTTCAAATTCCACATTGTTTGCAAGGATTATCAAGTGAACGTTGAGAAGACTGTCAAACTCTCGCATACTACCACTAATAAAGAAGAATAAAGTACCTGTTTTTGTTCTTGGCAATGTGAACACCAGAAAGCTCCATACATTTTAGCTCCTGTAGATTGTAGATGTCTTGCAAGAGATATAGCAAAAGGACTCGAAGGTGTGGTTATCTCAGTGGTAAAATATTCCAGGTTAATATCAGCCACGCTGCTATCATAGAGATGAAGATGGAAATATGTCAGGGCACAGATTCCCTTGCAAAAAGAATGCGGACCATGCACATCACGGTATCTTAAAACTGAAAACATAAACAAAACAGTATAGAAGCATGACAATGGCCAAGCAACATATAACCATCTTAACAACTGCAAACAGTGCACTCTGACATACTCACCAGGGCAAATACTAACTTATGAACTCAATTGAATTCTGCATCTACCAGGTTAGTAGCGTTGATTAGTGAATTGAATTGACAAAGTATAAGAGTTCCAACGTTGAGAATTATATACAGCCAGACTTTCATAAATGGAAAAAAAAAAAAAAGTTTACGTGTAGAGTATGCTAATGAAAGTGAAACAGAAATGCTATGATCCTTGAAAAGATGTTATTCACCTTGAGCTGGCACGTTGGAGTGTAGCATATGAGGTGTTCAATGAAAAAATCACCACGCTTGCTATACATAGCTGTAAACCCAAAAACTTTTGTATCTCTTCCAAACCAAAATCCTATTTTGTACAGCCAAAAAGAGGGAAGCAGAAATTGAATCAAATCATTTTATGAACCTGATAAGAGGCGTGTCCAATATATTAAAAAAGAGAAAAACAAGCACAAGAAACCACACCTTTAAAGTGATGAAAAACAAGCTGAATGACAAGAAAGCTGACAATAAACAGTAAGTGCAAGATGTCCCTGAAAACTTTGTGCTCAAAATGTACAAGAAATATCCACTAGCAACTGCCATTGAGGTAGTGCACCCAAGTAAAAGCAAGCGACCATTAGACTCCTCGATACCAAAGGGAAACTTCTTTCCAGACCACTGTAAACCAAGTGCTGCCACTAGACCATATGATATCATTCCTATCAATGGAAGAGGAACACCTGGAATGAAAATGTAAAAGGGAGATATCACATTACTGGCAAATTTATTCTGTTTTGTGGTTACATAGAAAAATTCTAAAGATAGACTATACAGTAAAAACAATAAATGACAACAAAAGAAAATCTAATGACAGTCACGAGGATCAAGACTGTCACACCCATGCAATGCACATTAATATGTGATCACATGTCATCATTCTCAAATCAGAATTGTGCATGTAATAAACATATAAAGCATCCGCACATGGTTCCCACCATGTTCATTTTGCAAATAAATGTTTAACTAAAGACTCAAATTTGGCAGACTGGATCTAAGTGCAATAGGAATGACCATTTGACCGGTCATTTATATTAAGCTTGAAATTAGACCCCTATACAATAATGTTCAACAATTTTTCTTTCTCGTTATTGCTTAAAAGAATTCCTGCCCATTTCCACCACCATTGCCAAGATGTCGATTGAGCACTATACTTTCAAGACTTACAATAGACCCCAAAGAAGTCTTCTACTCCACCAATCTTTCCTATCCCATGTTCAACCTTCGTCCCCTTCTTCCTGGTTTGTACCCAACACCTTTTCTTTGCACTTCTCCAATTACTTTATACGATAATCACCGCTTCTAGTTTAGTGGAACATGTGGGTCTTCCGTTTCTCTTTTCTTCCCTCTCTGTTTTTTCAGTTATGATGAATGACAAGGTAAGGAAAAAAAAATAGTAAACTCCTAACCTGTTAAAATACATGAAACAAGATCCTCTTTTACCCTACAATTAAATCATCACGTTTTGTTTTTTTTTTTAATTACATTGAACTAATGAATACTCTGCTTCTTGACAGCAACATATAAACACTCCTAAATTTGAAATCAAAACCAACATGACAACTGTTAAAAAAACTTGGCTTATTTGTTTTCGAACATCCTCTGACAATTTGACTGCTATTAGCATTCCTCATAATAATAACTGCCTTGTTCTCAATAATTAACAAACTAAACAGAATAGAAGAACAAAATGCTTTGAAAATTAATAATGAACATACCAAAAACCACTGCATAATCACTGCTAAGAACATCACCACAGTTGCCACCACCAATTGGGCAAAAAGCATCAGAATTTGTGAGCTTGAGGAATGTTAAGTATGCAGTTTCAAGAAACCCAACACCACCAAGACCTGCACACCAATTATAAGTAGAAACACTTGAAGAAGACAATAAAGAAGCTGAGTTTGAAGGAGATGGTGCCGTTTCAGGTGGTTCTGAATCAGTCTCTTGACTTGGCCCTGAAGAAGGCATGCACTTTAGTTTCCAACACCAACCCTTCTTCAAGAGATAAACAAAGAAGAAGTCAGCGAATTGAAACGAAGATTATGAAGTGAAACTGGAATGAATATAGAGAGAGCAGCAAAACCTTGAATTGGGTTAGTTGGGCAGTGAGAGTAGGTGGTGGAGAGGGAGAAAGTGATGTTCTTGAAGAGAAGAACGGAGGAGATGTGATGTTGAGGAAACTTGCCATTGCTGTCTGATTCTCTCTCTGTGTTCTTCAGTGTACAAGAATCATGGGCGAGATCGTTTTTAAGTAATTGCCTTTTTCTGAGATGAAACTTCGACATTGAAAATGTGTTTTGAGTCTAAAGATCAAGTCGGTTTGTGACTCAAGCCCAACGAATGACCCATATAATTTGGGGCCTGCTTTCTTTCGGTTGAGTCGTAACAATTTAGATTAGTTTTTAAATTGTTTTTTTAAAATATATTAAAATAATATATATTTTATTTTTTAAAATTAATTTTTAATATAAATATATAAAAGCGATCTAGTAATTTATAAAAAGAAATAACAATTTAAAATTTTTCAATAATACTTCACATTCTAAGTACAGAAAAAAATTACTTGTTTTTTTTTATTTTTTAAAAATGGAAAAAGTAATTCTCCCTATGACCATTGTATATTTGATGGGTTTTGAACTTTGGGGTGGATTTTGAATTCCATATTAATAAATATACACAGTGATATTAATAAATAAATACAACAAATGATGAACGCAAGCAGTATTTATTGATAATGAAGCATAACCATTAGCCTCTATAATCCTTAAAATTTAAGTATTTGACTTGTCTTAAAATCAAAGTTTTAATTAAATTTAATTATTATCAAATTATTTCAGGTAAGCACAGTCATAATCATTTACGATAAATACAACTATTATAATGATAGATTCTTATAAAATAAAACTATTTTGTATGGAAAACAATTATTAATATTATTAGAGTTTGCAAAGAAAGGAAAATATTGTCTCTCGGGTTTTTCACCTTTGCTCTCTCTTTTTTTTGTTAGCAATGCATCTCTCTTTCCCTGTATTAGTGCAAGTCCTTCTGAAAAGCTACTTGATGCAAAAGGTTACATGGAATCTCCAGTCATGTGTTCTCCATCACTGTGTAGAGCATCATCCATCGCTATGGAAGATGATGCCATTCATGTTTCTTTCTTCCACTAAATCCACTGGCCTTTCTTCTTGGTGCGGTCTCTGGTTCATCAAGCTCAATCCCTCCAGGAACTCTACCTTCCCCGTTAAATTCATTCTCCCAATCAAGCCATCCATCATCCATGCCATTGCTCCAGGCGAAAGAGGTTGCTCTATTCTTGGTTCATTAATTCCCCGCTTCTCCATGCGAAGAAGGTCTCTCGTCACTGACTTCTTGTCCCGTGCTCTGAACTTCCTTTTGCAGCCTCCAATATCTCTTGCCTCGTCATTCCTTAAAAACTTGGCATGGTCTTAAACTTTTTACTTGGACCATGAAGAGCTACATAGGCTGCTTCTTGATCATCTCTAGGCACTTTTTTACAAATCTTCACGCCACGATATTGTTGAACTCCAGAGAAATGATCCTCGAAATTGAAGTGGTACGTAGCTGCACATTCTAATTAACTCACAAAACTTGCACTTCCAACTATTCCCCGTCCTCTTGTCTTCGGTATCTAACATACTATAACAGCATTAATGACTGCATGCTAAGAATTTCTGTACGCTGCATTACCTGAACAGCGCATAAAACAAGAAACAAGACCTTGAATAATAGTTAGAATTAAAATTAATTTGGTGAAAGTACCAATTTATGGAGTGAAATTAATAATATGTACGAAGAAAGAATGTGCATGTACTGAAGTTCCTTTAAATCTTGTACTAGAAAATTTTCACTTCGTACTATCAAACGGCCATACCGCAACTTTGAAAGGGTTAAATTTCTTTTCAGGAAACGGTAAAAATAAGGGCTGTTGCTAAACCAGAGGCAGCCATCCCAAGCAACAGAAGATTGTGCACGTACGTACTAAGGATAAGTTTTATCTCTCCCGCTTGTCTTTTATGCCTAGTACTACAGAGTGTTTTCTATACTCACTGAGTAAGTTCAGATTTGAATTTTAGCTTAAAGTTTATTACCGTTCAGTTTTATGTTTTTAAGTAAAATTTCAAATTAAAACTTTATTAAAAAATAATTAAAAAATAATTTTTTATGTTAGAATAAAATTTTAGATGAATATGAGTTTGGAGAGATCTTATTACACAGACCGAAATAAACTATATGAATTTTATTATTTATTTATTTTTTATTTGTGAGCTTTCTATTTAGCAAAAAAAAATTTCTACAACAATATGAAAACTTGTTATGAGACTTTTTTAATTTTATAAAGATGTTTAATAAACTGTAATATTATTTTCAAGTGTGGCAGGATTCATTAATGTTCCTAAATTTTTTTTACAAGAGTTCTTTATTTGTTTCAACTACACAATGAAAAAATGACTAATAGTATTTAATAATTTGATAACAAATTAATTTTTATAATTATTCCCCAACATTGTAGATTATAAATAAATTTTATATCAAACTTATATTGTTTTTTTTTTTTTTTCTCTTCTCACAACAATATAGAGAATTGACTTATAGATTTTCTTCTTCTCTGAAAACTTATCAAAAGGATTAAAGGATCCAGAAGGGTACCATATTTTTATTTTCGTATGTAAGCAAATCCCTCGAGGTTTTTTTTTATAAAAAAAAAATCACTCAAATAATATTCAAGCTAACTATTTTCTGGGTAAGATCAACTCAATTACAACTATAGCTTGGGCCCGGCGCTCCCGTCTATTCAAGTCTTTTTTCGCTTTTGGTTTTGAACAAATATTATGATTCGTTTATGAATAGAAATTATTTTTATTTAGAAATATATTCAAAAAATATTTTAAAAAAAAATATTTTTAATATATATCAAAGCATGATTTAAAAATATTAAAAAATAATTTTAATTTTAATAAAAAACATGTTCAACCTCAATGTTAAACACTCCTTAAAATACTTAAAAAGAATTATAAATTTGTTAATAATTGCTATTAAAAAGTTGTGAAAAATGTAAGGATGCTTTCTTTATAATTACGACCTCTTTCTATGCCCTTTAAATACCAGATTTTTGATGCGTTTAAGTATACCGAAATTGCAATATTATGCCATTTTAGATTTGAAAGATTATCCTCTTTAATCTAGAAAAATGGCAGATTAGATAGCTCATTCATGTGAAATAAAAACCAATTATTTCTTGGACCCTCAAAAGTGGCCCTACCTCTTAATCCAAAATAAAAGCCCATTGTTTATTGGACCGTCAAAGTGCTCTCCCTAATTTAAGATTGAGATTCATTATCCATAATTTCTTAGTTTGTCTACAATAAATAATTTTACATGATCACAGATTGAGTTTTCTCCTTTCTTTTTCTACACAGATGAAATTGAAACTTAAAAATACAAATAACCAAGAAAAAAAAAAGCTTGCTGCCATAGTTTTAAAACTCGGACCAGCCTGGCGGGTCGACCCGAGACCCGGCCAACCCGGGCCTGGGACCGGTCCGGGTCTAAGTAAAAACCCGTCGGGGAGTTGGCCCGGTGAAACCCGGTTGACCCGGCAGGTCGACTCGGAACCCGGGCGACTTGGGTAAACCCGGCCTTTTTTTTTATATATACATGGATGCGAAACGACGTAGTTTTTGTCTCTCATTTTCTATTTCTACATTTTCTTAGAAACCAAATTGAGGATTTCAAACAGAGTAGAGGATTTCAAAGTAAATCAGGAAACATTTAAGTACCAATCATTTAATAAAAAGATATCTTCGCACCAAGAGAAAGAAATTATAAAGCCCTTAAATTTCAATTCAAAGAAAACGAAAAGAAGAAAAAATCATAATTTTAAACAGGCATGAAAAACATATAAAATCTCTTTTTGAGAATCAAAAACTCTGCTTCTTATGACAAAATCATTTTCTTGGAATATCTAAGAAGACATTGCCCCTCCAGGTTCGCTCACAACGTTCCTATCATCCGTGTATCCACTTAACCAGAGAGCTCACCTGAGCTGCCATATTCACAAAAAAAAAAAAAAAGAGCTCATTTTCTTCTTCTTCACAACAGCAGCAGCAACTAGAGAGACAAAGGGAGAGTGGATGATCCGTGTATATGAGAGGGGAGTTGGAATATAAATGAAGGGATAGATATATGCCACGTTATGAAAAGTTAGAAAAGTGGTTAGTGTTGATTATTACTGTGTGAATTTTGAATTTCCCAATATTCCTTTCATTAATTGTTTCATTAATTGTTTTAATTTAATTAAAGTGGTATGCGGACGGAGTTGGGGAGGAGAATTCAAAGAAAGGGAGGCGCCTAAATAAATGCTAGCATTTAATGCTTTGACTTAATATTGACATACCATGCGAGGTTTTGTGGAGGGTGAAGATGCCTTCTGTATACCTCTGGTTCAGTAAATGGCAGACAAAAAGAATAAGCTTTGAACTTTATTTGAATTTTGCAAGTTTTGAATCAGTTTGGCTTTTTTTTTTTTTTGTTAACCCGGGTATCTAACCCGTGACCCGGTCATTAGACCGGGTCGACCATTGGGTCGGGTTTCAAAACTATGCTTGCTGCTCTCAAAGAATCAATTCAACCCAATAGCTTAAGCTATTCGGTTGAGATGGTTCTTTAATATGGTATCAGAACCTTAATGATCAAGTGGTTACGGGTTCGAATTTCACCATCCTCATTTATTTGATAAAAAAATAAATTAAGCACAAGGTAGTGTGGACATATGCAAGTGTGAAGCCCAAAGAGCTTTTACTTGAGGGGGTGTGTTAGAGAATAATATAAATTATTTTTTGAGACCTTACCTAACAACTTAAGCCGTGCGTACTATAAACCTAATTAAAAGATATATGAGAATGTGGTGGTAATTATTTTTTAAAATATGTTTTTTATTTGGAACTATAATAAAATAATTTTTTTTAAAAAATTATTTTTAAAATAACATATCAAAATAATCCAAATATATTAAAAAATTAATTTTTTATAAAAATATTTTAATTTTTATAAAATATCATTTTAGCCGCGTTCACCCACCCACCCGTCCCAAAGGAAAAAATCAAATATGGTCATCCAATGCTTAATTGCCAAATGTGTGTGTGTTGGTAGTGGAGTCAACCCATTTGGCCACGTGTAGTAGGCAACAACCATGCATTTGGAGATGTGAAGATATATTACGGACAACCGATTCAAGGTTCGAACTTATCCGTGCAAGCGTGTGTGTGCCACCTTTGCCCTCTTGTGATTCCATCGGATGTATGTTGGATCACGATACCATCACATCAATACGTGGCAGCCATGCTTCTCTTCCTCATCTCTCAAAGCCACAAATATTATTAATAACCATGTAAATAACCTCCATAGCCAGAAGCCATACATACAAAGCAGACTCTTAAAAAGGACTATCAAGCGTAAGAAACAGTATAATACAGAGCGGGAAAAAATGGCAGCAAAGGCTGTTGTTTGCTATGGTAGCTCAACTTCTAGCACCACACTTCGTCCAGTTCTTTGTCCTCAACAGCTTAACAAGAGGTCTTTCTTTTCTTCTGTTTTTGCCCTCTTGTGACCTGAGCTCTGTTTTTTGCTTCTGTTTATTATTCTTTTGTTGCATGTAGGAGGGGGGTTTTCGCAGTGAATTCTCGGAGATGTAGCATCAATATCAATCACAAAAGTTTGAGCTTTCGGTACGTTTAAGTGTGTAGTCAATTATTGAAAGCTAGAGATAATTTAGTGGGATTGTTTGTACCAATACGTTTTGTTTTTGAAGCCCAAAGACGTCTCTGAGATGGAATTTGGAGGCTACTGGAATTCCAACTTCAGTTCCAGTAAGAGTGGCGCATGAGCTTCATCAAGCTGGACACAGATATCTGGACGTCAGGTACTGATTCTTGAAAGCAGTTTGGGAAAGTTTGTTCCTTTTTATCATTTTTTTTCTTATATTGTCTTTATATATCTAACTTTTATTGCTTTGATTTTGATAATTTTGCAGGACTCCTGATGAGTTTAGTACTGGACATGCAGCAGGAGCAATTAACATTCCTTACATGTACAGAGTTGGATCAGGCAATCATTTTTCCTTAACTTCATTGCAATTTAATCAGATATATTCACCGAAAGGATTCGAATTTGGAAATTATAAATCCTACTAGGATCTGATTAGAGAGGAAAGCATACATTGAATGTATTCTCATCTTTAAGTTGGCGATGGAAGTGACTAGTGTTGCAATTCAAGATAACCCTCACTTGTCCACTTTGTTTTGCTTTCTACTCTGGCCACACCTGAAATTGAATCAATGAATAGGTCTTTTTGAGAAGTGAGTATGACTTTAAGTTTTGACCACTTCGAAAGAACGAAATTGTGTTCGTTGAAGTTTTCAAGATTGGTGGCCAAGATAGAGAAGCATTTTGGTTTTCAGTGCAAATCCCACTTGTGGATATATAGGAATAAATTCAGAATCCGAAGCTAAAATAAGAATGAATATGGTCCCAATTTGCTGTATGGTCCCAAACAAGATTTGTTTTTGGAGGATTTCGCTCTTTCATTTCCTTACACTTGCGTTTCACCTATTGTCCTTTAGACCTTATTCTGTTTTAATTAATGTTTGTTTCGATGCAGGAATGACCAAGAACCCCAAATTTGTGGAGGAAGTATCATCACATTTCAGAAAACATGATGAAATTATTGTCGTGAGTTCCTGAATGAAACTCCATATGCTTCCAATCACTTGTTCTTTTTTTTCTGTGTGTAACTTCTGGTTTCGCAGGGTTGCCAGCTTGGGAAAAGGTCTATGATGGCTGCAACTGATCTCTTAGCTGCTGTAAGCACATCATCCTGTAAATCTTAAATTTGGTTGATTTTCGTGTTCGATAGATAAAAATTGAAATTCGGTAAAGTATCATAAGTCGAGTTTTCTTGAAGGCACAGCATGATTTGCCCCATGGCTTGCATTGCTATTTACTTCCCACCTACTATCAGTATAGTTTAAGCAAGGAAATTAGCTTGTCATTTTTAAAATAGCCACGGCATAAATCTTGCAGTACTGAGAAATTCAAAGAGCCGTTGTTTTTATTCGGATCGCATGCTAGCAAGCTTTTGATTATTTTCTGATTCAAGAT